>Ga0126314_10000014_pt1 | contig 134782 bp, 112 predicted proteins | sample Plot105B_FD_92535 | JGI IMG/M metagenome (GOLD analysis project Ga0126314, IMG submission 92535) | Serpentine soil microbial communities from UC McLaughlin Reserve, CA, USA - Plot105B | ecosystem: Environmental > Terrestrial > Soil > Grasslands | place: USA: UC McLaughlin Reserve, Lake... | reverse complement strand
GGCTCGGGTCCGCGCCGAAGAAGAGCGTCGGGCTGAAGAGGCACGGCTGGCTGAAGAGGCTCGACTCCGTGCCGAGGAAGAGCGACTCGCCGAAGAGGCTCGACTCGCCGAAGAGGCTCGACTCGCCGAAGAGGCTCGACTCGCCGAAGAGGCTCGACTCGCCGAAGAGGCTCGACTCGCAGAAGAGGCTCGGCTCCGTGCCGAGGAAGAGGCCCGGCTAGCAGAAGAGGCTCGGGTCCGCGCGGAGGAAGAACGTCGCGTCATAGAGGCCCAGCAGGCCGAAGAAACTCGACTCGCGGAAGAGGCTCGGGTCCGCGCGGAGGAAGAGCGTCGCGCCATAGAGGCCCGGCTGGCCGAAGAAGCTCGACTCGCCGAAGAAGCTCGACTCGCCGAAGAGGCTCGACTCACTGAAGAGGCTCGACTCGCGGAGGAGGCTCGGGTCCGCGCGGAGGAAGAACGCCGCGCCGAAGAGATTCGGCTTGCTGAAGAAGCCCAGCTCCGTGCCGAAGAAGAGCGTCGCCTCAAAGCGGCTCGACTGGCCGAAGAGATTCGGATCGCCGAAGAAGCCCAGCTCCTCGCGGAGGAGGAGCGACTCGCCGAGGAAGCACGGCTCGAGGAAGAGGCGCGCCACGCCGAGGAAGTCCGTCTCGAAGTCGAGCGTCGTCGCGCGGACGCGGTACGTCGCGCGAAGGAAGCGCGTCAGGCCGAACAGGCCCGCCTCGCGGAAGAACAGCGCCTCGCCGAAGAGGCCCGCCAGGCCGAGGAACAGCACCTCGCCGAAGAGGCCCGCCAGGCCCAGGCCGTCGAACTCCCCGCCCCGGCGACTCCCGCAGCCGAGGCCTCGGATGACATCGACGCCCTGACCCTCGACGTCGGCGACATCATCCCGGCGGACCCCGACGAAGCCCCCCCCGCGAACCCGTTCCCCCGCGCCTCCAACGTCCCGCCGCTCGCCGCGTCTTCGTCCCAGGCGGGCCTCCCCCTCCACGCCGAGAGCCGCGATGCCCTGCGCTCCGCCAGGGACCGTGCCCAGGCGGAACTCCTCCACGACATGGAGGAGGCCCTGCGGCGCTCCAAGGCGCAGCCACTCGAACCCTGGCTCGCCGACGAGCCTCCCGGCACCGTGCCCCCCACGCGGACGCGAGACCGGGTCCCCGTCCAGGACGAGTCCTGGCGCGCGAGGGACACCGTCCTCACCCCGCCGGCCGAGTCCGAGGCCGAACTGCCCCTGCTCGATTTCGAGCCGGAGCCCGAGCTCTGGGCCGACGCGGTCCCCGCGGGAGATCCACTCCCCACACCGCCCTCCCTGCCGCCACGCCCCGTCGCGGGCCCGCCGGTCCTCACCCCCGTCGCCAAGGCCGGCCCTCCCGTCCTCACGCCCGTGGCCCCCGAGCCGGGCCCCAGCGAGGAGCCCGCCGAGCCGGAGGCCGACGACAGCCTGTGGGCCACGCGCCCCGCACCCGCCGCCGCGCCGCCGCCACTGCGCCTGGGCCCCACCCCGGGCAGGAAGGCCACCGAGGACGACCTCTGGCGCATCGTCTCCTTCGACAAGGACGAGGCCGCCGAGACGCTGACCGCCTCCTTCGAGGCCGCGCTCCAGCAAGTCGATGCCCACCTGGAGACGCTCGTCCGCTCGGATGTCAATCAGGCGAACGTCGACGAGCCTCCAGTCGAAGGCATCGTCGAAGCGACCATTGAATCTGACTTCGAGACCTTCCCCGGTGACAACACCGGCCCAACTGGCGAGACTGCGTGGTCCGAGCCGTCCGGTGATCTGGACGACTGGGACTTCGACGAGGACGACGTGGCAGCGGATCCCTCCAACCCCGACGAGGCAGCGAAGCTGCGGCGCCAGCGCCTGCTGCGCCGTGCGATGGAGAACATGGGCGTCCTCGGCAACCGAGGCCCCCCGCCCACCGCCACCGCCACGCCCGGAGCAGAGCCGGGCCCCGCTACCACTCCGGCCGCCCCCACCGAGCCCCCCAAGCCGGACGAGGCGCGCCACGCCCAGCAGATTGAACAGCGCTTCGCCGACATCCAGGCCCGCAGGGACCACTTCTACGTGTTGGGCGTCCCCCAGGACGCCACGAGGGATCAGGTCAAGGCCGCGTTCCTGAGCCTGGCCAAGGTCTTCCACCCGGACCGCCTGCCGCCGACGCTGCCGCACCTCGTGCAGAAGATCACCTCCGTCTTCGAGGCCATCCGCGAGGCGTACGAGGTCCTCTACGACGACGCCCGTCGCAAGGCCTACATCCAGAACCTCCAGGCCCAGCAGTCCCTCCCCAGGGCCCCTGCCTCCCAGGGCAACGCGTCCTCGTCCTCCCGCCCCGCCCCAGGCCGGCCGGAGAGCAGCCCCGACGACCTCTACAAGATGGGCGAGGTCTACTTCCGCAAGCGCGACTTCCTCACCGCGTCAGACCACTACGAGCGCGCCTACGCGCTGGACCCCAAGGCGACCTACCTGGCCGCGCGCGCCTGGGCCATCTACATGGACCCCTCGCGCAAGGCGGACATGGCCAAGGCCAAGCAGATGATGGCGGATGCGGTCCGCACCGACCCGAACTGCGACAGGGCCCACTACCAGCTCGGCGTCATCGCCCGCGTGGAGGGCGACATGGACCGGGCCGAGCGCCACTTCCGTGATGCGGTGCGCTCCAACTCCAAGCACCTGGAGGCGAACCAGGAGCTGCGGCTGATCGACATGCGGAAGAAGAACCCACCCAAGAAGGGCGGATTCTTCCGCTGAGGCAGCCTCCGGCGCCCCACCTCGTACCCCGGCGGATGGGAGCCTCGGCCGGGGGCTCGCGCTACCCTCCGGGGCCTGCTCGCACCCCCTGGTTGATCGGGGGGCAGCCAGCTTCCCCGCCGCTCCAACCCATTGACATGCCTGGAAAGCGGGCAGGATGCTCCCCCGCGCCGGGCTCTTCCGCGAATCGTCCTCCGTGATGAAAGGCAAGTAACGTGGCCAAGCAGCACCTGCTCCTGGTGGATGGGGACGCGAAGAGTCTTCGCGTGATGGAGGTCAGCCTGAAGAAGGCCGGCTTCTCCGTGACGACGGCCATCCACGGCAAGGACGCCATCGAGAAGGTGCAGATCAGCCCACCGGACCTGGTGCTCGCGGACACCAAGATGCCGGAGATGGACGGCTTCGAGCTGTGCAAGACGCTCAAGTCGGATGAGCGCTTCAAGTTCATCCCGTTCGTCTTCCTGACGAGCCAGAAGTCGGTCGAGTTCAAGGTGCGCGGCCTGGAGCTCGGCGGCGACGACTACCTGACCAAGCCGATCTACATCAAAGAGATCGTCACCCGCGTGAAGATGATCCTCCAGAAGGCGGAGAAGGAGAGGATCGAAAAGCGGGAGACGACGAAGGGTGGCTTCGCCGGCAGCCTCGCCGACATGGGCGTGGTGGACCTGGTCCAGACGTTCGAGATTGGCCGCAAGACGGGCGTCATCTCCATCCAGGGCGAGCGCACCGGCACCGTCTACTTCAAGGAAGGTCGCGTCATCGACGCGGAGCTGGGCCGGCTCAAGGGCGAGAACGCCTTCTACCGGCTGCTCAACACGTTCGAGGGTCAGTTCGACGTCCAGTTCACCTCGCTGGACAGGCCCGAGCGCATCGAAATCTCCACGCAGGGCCTGTTGATGGAGGGCATGCGTCGCCTCGACGAGTGGGGGCGCATGCTGGAGCAGCTGCCTCCGCTGGAGACGGTGTTCGAGATCGACTACCACCAGCTCGCCGACCGCCTCTCGGAGATTCCGGACGAGGTGAACGGGCTGCTGCGCCTGTTCGACGGCAAGCGCGCGCTGAGCCGCGTGGTGGAGGACTCGGACTTCGAGGACCTGGCCGCGCTGGGCATCATCAGCAAGCTGTACTTCGAGGGCCTCATCCGCGAGCTGGGCAACGCGCCGCTGGAGCCGGTGCAGAGCAGCAAGCCCGGCATCGAGCAGTGGCTCAACGCGGCCCCGCTGGCGAGCGCGCCCGTGGAGCCCTCGCCCCAGGCCCCGGTCGCCGCGCCCGTGGAGCCAGAGCCCCCCGTCGCCGTCGAGCCCGTGGAGCCGGAGCCGCCCGCCGTGCGCGCCATGCCGCACAGCGTGCTCGCGCCGCCCGCGGGGGTGGAGGAGGAGCCCGTCACGGCGCCGCCCGAGGAGCACCTCGCGCCCGTGCCGGCGATGCCCGCCGAAGTCGTCGTCTTCCACGCGCGCCCCAAGCGTCAGGGCCCGGTGGTGGAAGACCCGGCGGATGCGGATGGTGATGCGCCCACGCTGCCACCCGTGGTGGCCGAGGGCTCGTCCTTCCTCGTGGAGCCTCCTCCCGCCCATCGCGCGGTGGAGCACGCGCACCGCAGCCTGCTGCTCGACTGGAGCCGCGTGGACACGGAGGGCATCAGCGCGCCCACGACGTGGGGCCCGGGCTCGGTGTGGTCGCCGGGGCCGCGTGGCTTCGGGTCGAACGGGAACTCCTCGGCACAGGCCTCGGCCGCGAGCGCTCCCTTCGCCGAGCCCGTGACGGCCTCGCGCGCGCCCATCTTCGGAGGCGCGGCGGTGGGGCCCAATCCCTTCCCGCCCGTTCCGCCGCCCACGCCAGCGCCGCCGTCTTCCGAGGTGACGCTGGTGAGCGGCAACGAGTCCTCCGCCGTCGACGTCATCGCGGAGGTCGAGGAGGTCCCCGCGTCGTCGCCGCCGCAGCTCGCGTTGCCTCCCTACCCGGGGCATGGCGTTCCCGAGCGTCCCGTCGCCGCGCCCGCCATCCCCGAGGAGCCGCCGACGCCGTCCGCGCCGCCTCCATCGCTCGTCACTCCGGTGACGCCGACGCCCGTGGTGGCGCCGACGCCCGTCATCACCGCCGCTCCGGCGCCCAAGGTGACGCCGTCGAGCCTGGCTTCCTCCTCCGACTCGGAGGGAACCCCCGTTCGCCCCAAGCGCACGGGGCTCTACGTCGCGGGAGCGCTGGCCCTCATCGGCGCGGTGGCGGCGGTGGTCGTCTTCGGAGGTCGAGGCGAGAAGCCGCTGGACACGCCTCCTCCCGAGCCGCCGAAGGTGGGGACCGTCCAGACGCCGCCGAACCCTCCAGACCTCGCCGTGCCCGTGCCCGCGGAGGCTGACTCGGGCACCGCCGTCGTCGTGGCGCCCGCCGTGACGGACTCAGGAACCACCGTCGTGGTGCCCGCCGCGATGGACTCCGGCACGGCTGTCGTCGAGACGCCCGTGGCCGCCCAGCCCGACGCGGGCACCGCGGTGGTGGAGGCTCCGCCCGCCGCGGCGGACTCCGGCAGCACCGTGCAGGCCCCGGTGGACCCGGAGGCGGAGTACGCGGGACTGCTCAAGCAGGCGCGCTCCGCCATCGTCGGCAGTCGCTACAAGTCCGCGGCGGCGTTCTTCCGCAAGGCGCTGGTCTTCAAGCCGGGCTCCACCGAGGCGAAGGCCGGGCTGGGCATCTCCCTGGTCAACGGCTTCGAGTCCGAGGCGGCCTTCAGGGAGGCCACGAAGCTGCTCGTGGATGTCGTGCGCGACGAGGAGCGGAACGCCCGGGCCTGGCTGTCGCTGGGCATGGCCTACCAGTCCATCGGGAAGAATTCCCAGGCGGCCGACGCCTACAAGAAGTATTTGATGCTGGAACCCTCGGGGGCGTCCGCCAACGAGGTCCGCACGATGCTCAAGACGCTCGGCAACTGAGTGGGCGGCGGACCTCCCGGCGCTCTCCCCGCCCTGCTGGAAGTGAAGTGAGTCGCCTTGCTCGTCCTCGGCCTGGAAACCTCCTGTGATGAGACCGCCGCCGCCGTCGTGGAGGACGGGCGGCGCGTGCTGTCGGACGTCGTCTCCACCCAGGTGGACATCCACCGGCGCTGGGGCGGCGTGGTGCCGGAGCTGGCCTCGCGCAATCACATCGTCCAGGTGATGCCCGTCATCCACGAGGCCCTGACGCGCGCCCAGAAGACGCTCGACGACGTGGACCTCATCGCCGTCACCTCCGGCCCGGGCCTCATCGGCGCGCTGCTGGTGGGACTCCAGGTGGCCAAGGGGTTGAGCCTCGCCACCGGCAAGCCCTTCGTCGGCGCCAACCACCTGGAGGGCCACCTGCTGGCCATCCGGCTCCTGGAGGACGCGCCGGAGCCGCCGTTCCTCGGCCTCGTCGTCTCGGGTGGACACACCAGCCTCTACGACGTGCAGGCGTTCGGCCACTACAAGCTGGTGGGCAGCACGCGCGATGACGCCGCGGGCGAGGCCTACGACAAGACGGCGCGCATCCTCGGGCTGCCGTACCCGGGGGGACAGCCCATCGACGAGCTCGCGAAGAAGGGGGACCCGGCGGCCATCCGCTTCCCGCGCGCGCTGCCGGGGGACAACTTCGACGTGTCCTTCTCCGGGCTGAAGACGGCGGTGCTCCACCACGTGCAGAAGCACGGCGTGCCCCAGGGACAGGCGCTGAACGACTTGTGCGCTTCGTTCCAGGAGGCGGTGGCGGACGTGCTGTCGAAGAAGCTGGTGGCCGCCGCGCGCCGGCTGGGCCACAAGAATCTCGTGTTGTGTGGAGGCGTGGCCGCCAACTCGCGGCTGCGGGCGCTGTGTCAGCAGCGCGCCGAGGAGCGGGGGCTGCGCATGTTCCTGCCGCCGGTGCGGTTGTGCACGGACAATGGCGCGATGATCGCCGTCGCGGGGTATGAGGCCTGGCGCCGCGGTCTGCGCGGAGACTTCCGTCTGGCGGCTGACCCCGCCTGGCGCATGTGAGCAAGGACACCCGGTTGGAATCGCCCAGAGACATCCTCAAGCGCCATGGCCTGCGCCCGAAGTACAGCTGGGGCCAGAACTTCCTCGGAGACGAGGAGGCCCTCGAGGCCATCGCGGACGCGCTGCACCTGCGCGCGGGTGAGCCCGTCGTGGAGCTGGGGCCCGGCCTGGGCCACCTCACCCGCTTCCTCGCCGCCACCGGCGCGCTCGTCACCGCGGTGGAGCGGGACAGGGACATGGTGACGGTGCTGGAGAAGGAGGCCATCCCCGGGGTGCGCGTGGTGGCTGGCAACGCCGCCACCGTGGACTTCGCCGAGGTCGCCGGAGCGCCCGAGGTCGCCGTCATCGGCAACCTCCCGTATCACCTCTCCAGCTCCATCCTCTTCCGCGTGCTGGAGCAGCGCGCCCGCGTCTCTCGCGCCGTCTTCACGCTGCAGAAGGAAGTGGTGGAGCGGCTCGCCGCCGAGCCCGGCACGCGCGAGTACGGTCTGCTCACCGTGCTGCTCGGCCTGCACTTCGACGCGGAGAACGTCCTCACGCTGGAGGCCTGGCGCTTCCATCCGCCACCGAAGGTGGACTCCGCGGTGCTGTCGCTCACGCGCCGCAAGACGCCGCGCGCGCCCATCATCGACGAGGCTCGCTTCACCCGCGTGGTGAAGGCGTCGTTCGCCCAGCGCCGCAAGACGCTGCTCAACTCCCTCAAGTCCGACAAGGCGCTGGCCACGCCCGCCCAGCTTCTGGCCGCGCTGGAGACGGCGGGCATCGACCCGATGCGCCGCGCGGAGACGCTCGCGCCGGAGGAGTTCGCCGCGATTGAGCGCGCGCTCGGCCCCGTGGCTCCGGGCACGGTGACGCCCAAGGTGGACCTGTCCGACGAAGGTGGGGCGGAGGAGTAGGGGAGGGGGCGGGCGTCTGCTCGCCTGCCCGCCTCGCTACCGGCAGCGCGTCCCGAGGGCCTGGAGCAGTCCGCCCTGTTGCTCCAGGAACGCGAGGAACTCCGCCTCGGGGATGCGCATGCGGGCCAGCACGTCGCGGAGAATCTCCTCCACGGTGCCGTCCTTGCGCCGTTTCAACTCAAGGGCCGTCTTCAGCAGCACCACGCCGTAGAGCGGGTCTGCTTCCACGGGAGGCTGCTCGTCCGGTGCCTTGGGCGCGGCGCTCTGGCGGGCCTCTTCCAGCCGCACCACCGTCTTCGCCCGCTGCCTTCCACTCATGACTGAAGGGCACCCCGCGCACACACCATGGAATCGGTGCGGACCGTAGGGGATGCCCCCCACAGCGTCAAGCGAGCCCTGGGGGTTCCCGTCACCACCCGGGTCGTGGAAAATTGCCGATCCATGCGGCCATGTTGTGTTATCCGCGCCCCCACGCGAGGCCCCGCGTCCTCGTCAGAGGCGGGCATGGGCCGCACCGCGCATTCCGGGTCGGGAGGCCTCGGCGGATGGACTACCGGTACATCGTGGTCGAGGGGCCCATTGGCGTCGGAAAGACGAGCCTCTCCAACATCCTGTCGGAGCGGCTGAGCGCGCGGCGCGTGCTCGAAGTGGTGGAGGAGAACCCCTTCCTCTCCAACTTCTACACGGACCGGCAGAAGTTCGGCTTCCAGACGCAGATCTTCTTCCTGTTGTCGCGCTTCCGGCAGCAGCAGGAGCTGTTCCAGCAGGACCTCTTCCGCTCCGTCACGGTCAGCGACTACCTGTTCGCCAAGGACCGCATCTTCGCCCACCTCAACCTGGACGCCCACGAGCTGGCCCTCTACGAGCGGGTCTTCGAGGCGCTCGGGCCCCGCGTCACCAAGCCCGACGTCGTCGTCTACCTCCAGGCCCGCCTGGACGTGCTGCTCCAGCGCATCAAGAAGCGGGGCCGCGAGTTCGAGCGCAAGTTCGACTCCACCTACCTGGAGGGCCTGGTCCACGCGTACAACAACTTCTTCTTCCACTACACGGAGACTCCGCTCCTCGTGGTGGACACCTCGGATATTGATTTCGTGAATAACGAGGCGGACCGGGAAGACTTGCTCGCGGCCATCCGGAAGGCGAAGCCGGGGACGCAGCATTACCTCCCCAAGGCCTCCCGGCGGCCCTGATTCCGGGCTCCTGTCGGGTTGGCCGCTGATGAAGTCCCACGGGCGCCCGGGCGGCGTTAGAGTGCGGGGGCCGACTTCGCGGCCTCCGGCGATCCCTTGTTGGGACGGCGAGGGGCAGCGAGGCGGCTTCAGCCGTATCCACCCTCACCCATCAGGAGGTGAACCGTGAAGGACAAGGTCACCATCCATTCGCTGAAGCGCTTCAAGCAGATCGGCCAGAAGATCTGCATGGTCACCGCGTACGACGCCACGTTCGCCCACATCCTGGACCAATCGGGTGCGGACGTATTGCTCGTCGGTGACTCGCTGGGCATGGTCATTCAAGGCCATGACTCCACGCTGCCCGTGACGATGGACCAGATGGTCTACCACTCGGCGGCCGTCACCCGGGGCGCGAAGCGGGCGCACGTGGTGGGAGACATGCCCTTCTTGAGCTACCAGGTCTCCCCGCACGAGGCCGTCCGCAACGCGGGCCGGCTGGTGACGGAAGGCGGCGTGGGCAGCGTGAAGCTGGAGGGTGGCGCCGAGTTCGCCGACACCGTCCGCGCCATCGTCCGCGCCAGCATCCCCGTCATGGGGCACCTGGGCCTGACGCCGCAGTCGGTCCACAAGATGGGCGGCTATGTCGTCCAGGGACGCGATGAGGAGCAGGCGCGCAAGATTCTCGACGACGCGCTCGCCCTGGAGGCCGCTGGCGCCTACGCGCTGGTGCTGGAGGGCGTGCCGCTGGAGCTGGCGCGCACGATTACGCAGAGCCTGTCCATCCCCACCATCGGCATCGGCGCGGGACGTTATTGCGACGGACAGGTGCTCGTCTGTTACGACCTGTTGGGAATGAACCCGGACTTCAAGCCCAAGTTCGTCAAGCGCTACGCCAACCTGCACGGCTCCATCACCGAGGCCGCCGGCGCGTTCTTCACCGAGGTCCGCCAGGGCGCGTTCCCGGACGAGGACCACTCGTTCAAGGCGACCAAGAGCATCCGCCTCGTGGCCCCCGCGGCCGTGGGCGCGGGCCTGCTTCCGGAGGGCGAAGTCGCCGCTCCCGCCGAGGGTGAGGAGAAGGTCGGCCCCGTCTACGGGATTCCGGTCTAGCCATGGCACCCGTCGTCCTGCGCACCGTGGCTGAAGTGAAGACGTGGGCGGCGGGGCTGCGCCGTGAGGGGCACAGGCTCGCGCTGGTGCCCACCATGGGCTTTCTGCACGAAGGGCACCTCTCGCTCATCCGCGAGGGGCGCCGTCGCGCCGACGTGGTGGCCGTCTCCATCTTCGTCAACCCCACCCAGTTCGGTCCCCGCGAGGACCTCTCGCGCTATCCGCGCGACTTCGAGGGCGACCTGGCCAGGTGTGGCGAAGCGGGCGCCGACGTCGTCTTCGCGCCCGTGCCGGAGGCCATGTATCCGCCCGGCTATGAGACGTACGTCGAGGTGACGGAGGTGAGCCAGGGCCTGTGTGGCGCCCGCCGTCCGGGGCACTTCCGGGGCGTGGCCACCATCGTCACCCAGCTGCTCTCCCTCTTCCGGCCCGACGCGGCCCTCTTCGGGGAGAAGGACTACCAGCAGCTCCAGGTCATCCGCGCCCTCAACCGCGACCTGCACCTGGGCGCGGACATCGTCGGGATGCCGACTGTTCGCGAGACTGACGGGCTGGCGATGAGCAGCCGAAATGCCTACCTGTCCTCCGAGGAGCGGCAGCGAGCGCTGTCCCTGTCGCGAGGACTCCGGGCCGCGGCGACGCTGCTGCAGGGCGGCACGCGGGACGCCCAGGCGCTGACAGGCGCCGTCCGGCACGAATTGACCTCCGCCGGGCTGCGGGAGGACTACGTGGAGCTGGTGGACGCCGAGCGCCTCACGCCCCTCACCTCGGTGGCGCCGGGGCAGGCCGCTCGCCTGCTCGTGGCGGCATTCAGCGGCAATACACGCCTCATCGACAACATGGCGCTTGGCGGTTAGGAGACCCAGGACACGTATGGCATCGGGTGGAAAGTCGAAGGGGCCGGCAGGCGGCGAGCAGGGAATCAAGGTCGTCGCCGAGAACCGGCGTGCGCGCTTCGACTACACCGTGGACGAAAAGGTGGAAGCCGGCCTGGAGCTGACGGGAAGCGAGGTGAAGTCGCTGCGACAAGGGGAGGCGAACCTCTCGGACGCGTACGCCCTTCCCAAGGGAAGTGAGCTGTTCTTGCTCAATGCCCACATCGGTTCCTACAAGTCCGCCAGCGTGTTCGACCATTTTCCCACGCGCGGCCGGAAGCTGCTGATGCACCGGGCCGAGATTGACCGTTGGACCACCAAGGTGCGGGAGCGTGGTTATTCCATCATCCCGCTTGTGCTGTATTTCAAGCAGGGGCGCGCCAAGGTGGAGCTGGGGCTCTGTCGGGGCAAGACACACGAAGACAGGCGCCACGACATCAAGGAACGGGAGACGAAGCGGGAGATGGACCGGGCCGTGCGCCGTCGTTGAGCGCGACCGCATTTCTTACCGCCGTACCACCGGATGGAAGACACGAAGGATTTGGACAAGAAGGAGCGGCTGCTCGCCTCGCTGGACCAGGGGATGGTGATGATCCACCTGGACGCGCGAAGGCCGGGCGTGCTCGTTCCCGCATCACTCCGGGGTGAGGCCCATCTGCGCCTCAACCTGTCGTACCGCTTCGACCCACCGGACCTCACGGTGACTGAGTGGGGAGTGCGCTGCACGTTGAGCTTCTCGGGCTCGCGCTTCACGGTGGCGGTGCCCTGGTCGGCGCTGTTCGCCATCGCCAGCCACGTGACGAAGGAGTCGTGGATGTTCATGGAGGACATGCCGCCGGAGCTGCTGCAGCAGTCCGCCGTGGCGCGTCCTCCGCCGCAGCCGCTCCCGGTGCCCGTGGCCGCCGAGCGTCCGCGCACCTTCCTGCGCGAAGTGCCCACCGAGCCGCCCGTGGACGAGGTGGTGGCGTCAGCGCCGCCTCCTTCGGAAGTCCCGCCGCCCGAAGGGCCAAAGGATGACTCGCCTCCGCCGCGTCGGGGACACCTGCGTCTGGTGAAGTGACGAAGCGCGAGGGCCACGAATCCGGTGGCCCCGCCGCGTCCGTGCTCAGCGCTGGAGCTTCACTTCGAGCTGCGCGGCCTTGGCTCCCGGGAAGGTGCCCTTCCACGTGCGGTAGCCCTTGAGGCGCACCTGCACGGAGACAGGACCTTCCGGATACAGGTTGTCGAGCGCCAGCGGAGTCGTCCCCACGGGCTTGTCGTCCACGAGCACCGTCGCGCCCGACGGCTCGCTCATGAGCATGAGGACGGGCGCGGCCATGGGGCGGTTCACGCTGGCCATGAGTCGCCCGGAGACCTGGTTGCGCTGAGGCCAGAGCCACACGCTGCCGCCCACCGCTACCGCGACACCCAGGAGCGCGATGATGCGTCGGCCCCAGCGCCTGGGGGCAGCCGAGGCGGGAATCGCGTCGAAGGTGCTCTCGGGACGCGGAGCGCGCTCCTCCAATTCCAGGGCCTCGGGGCCCGCGAGAGACACGCTCGGCGCCGAGGGCCTGCGCGCCGTGCCTTCGATGCTGTCGGCGATGGACTGGGTGGCTGATGTCGCCTCCATCGGTGGAGCACGACGTGCGGCGACAGCGGGGGCTCGGGATGGGGCGCTGCCTTGAGGGCCCGGTGGCGTCGCACCAAAGGCCTTCGTCTTCGGTGCGTGGGGTGCCCCGGAAGACGTCGAGGCGCCGTTCCCGACAGGCGCGCCCTGGAACGAGGCGTCGTCCTCGAAAGAAGGGAACGCACCGGCCGCGAGGAACGGGGACGCATTCTCGTCCGACGCCGCGAAGGCCCCCGGAGCGGGAGGTGCGAGCCGCGCGGCACAGACGGAGCAGGGCGCGCGAGGCGCGGACAGTGGCGAGCCGCAGCGGACACAGCGGTGGATGAGCCTTCCACTCGAGCTCATCTCGATGCCCGCCAGCTCCGAGGGCTCGTCCATGGCCGGAGGGAAGGAGGCCGCGGCCGCCGAAGTGGGCGCCGGCGTGCCGCTTCCTTCCGACGTCGGGCCGGTCGCCGACTCGCCCTGTTCCTTCAGCGTGGGCGGCAGGGGGAGCGTCGTCAGGAACGCGGTGAGGGCATGCGCGCTCGCGGGTTCTCCCGACTGGGCGAGCCACCGCGCGAGCACTTCGGCCACGGCTTCCGGCGAAGCGAAGCGAGCCTCGGGCGTGCGGGCCAGCATGCGTTGCACCACGGCGGCGAGGGGCGCGGGCACCTCTGGCGGCAGCGGCGGGACATCGCGCGAGACGATGGCCACGGCGACAGAGCCCGGCTGCATCGTGGACGCGAAGGGATGCGCGCCGGTGAGCAGCTCGTGGAAGACGATGCCCAGGGAGAACTGGTCGCTCAGCGCGGTGGCGGGCGCGCCCTGGAGGACCTCGGGGGCACTGTAGGCTTCCTTGCCCTTGAAGAGCCCCGGCGCGGTGAAGGACGCACCGCTCAACAGCGCGATGCCGAAGTCCGTCACCTTCACCTCGCCCTCGCGGGACACGAGGATGTTGGACGGAGACACGTCCCGGTGGGCCACGAGCAGCGGACGTCCCTCGTGGAGCTTGCGGTAGGCGTGGTGGAGGCCCGCGAGCGCCTGGAGTGTGATGAACGCGGCCAGATGCGGAGGAAAGCGCTGACGGTGCTTCGCGGCCAGGCGCAGCAACACGCCCAAGTCCCAACCGTCCACCAGCTCCATCACCAGGAAGAGGCCCGAGGGGCTCTCTCCCACGTCGAACACGGTGGCGATGTTCTGGTGCTGCAGCTGCGTGGCCAGCCGGGCCTCGGCCAGGAACATCCGCGCGATGTCGGGCTCCTGGGCCAGGTGCGGGAGGATGCGTTTGATGGCGACGGTGCGCTCGAAGCCCTCCGCGGCCCGGGCCACGCCGAGGAACAACTCCGCCATGCCTCCGGAGGCCAGGGGCCTGACCAGCCGATAGCGTTCGTTCACGGCGGGCTCTCCGGGGGCAGCCGCCCTCAGGCGGTGGGGGACTGGCTGATGTCGCGCAGCAGCTTCCAGGGGTAGATGCCGGTGGTGTGGCCGTCGCTGAAGGCGAAGGTCAGCGCGTAGTTGCCCACCGGGTGGAGCTGCTTGACGCGCAGGTCCGCGGGCACCTTCGTCTGGTCCAGCGTGCGCTGATTCGTCCACTCGTCCACGCAGCCGGCGCAGGGGCACTGCTGGCGGAGCGCCTGGGCGGAGGCGCCCGTCTTCGCGCCGTCATCCCACGTCAGCTCCAGGTGGGAGCCGTCGGCGGACAGGCGGGCGTCCGTCGCGGTGGCGGAGGGAGTCGAGGGCTTGATGCGGTCCCAGAAGCTCAACGTCGTACCTTTCGAAAGCTCAACAACGATGCGCCCTCCCTAGCATCCTTCCGGGCGGAGAGCGCGCGCCTCACGAGGCCAGCTTGACGGGCAGCCGGTGGCCTTCCAGGCGCACGCCCTTCTTGGCAATCACCCGCCGCAAGGCCGCCACCACCTGCGGGTCCAGCTGCGCGCCGGTGAGGTTGTCGAGAATCTCCATCGCCTTCTCCAGCGGCATGGCCTTCTGGTACGGGCGCGTGGAGGTGCAGGCATCGAAGGTGTCGGCGCACCCGACGATGCGGGCCAGCAGGGGGATGCCCTCGCCCTGGAGCTTGTCGGGATAGCCGTTGCCGTCCCACCGCTCGTGGTGATGGCGCACGCACGCGCGCACCGCGCCCAGGAAGCTCACCGGGCCGATGATGGCGTCGCCGATGGCCGGGTGCTCGCGCATGATGGCCATCTCCTGGTCCGTCAGCTTCGTCTGCTTGCAGAGGATGGACTCGACGATGCCAATCTTGCCGATGTCGTGGAGGATGCCGCCGTACTGGAGCTGGCGCAGCTCGCGCTCGGTGAGGTTCAGCTCCCGGCCAATCTCCACCGACAAGTCACCCACCCGCTGGCTGTGGCCGCGCGTGTACGCGTCCTTGGAGTCGATGGAGTTGGCCAGCGCGACGATGGTCTCCAGATAGCCCTTCTCCAGGCTCTCGTAGAGGCCGCGGTTCTCCATGTCGTACGCGAGCAACTGCTTGCTCATGTAGTTGAACGTCTGGGCCAGTTCGCCCACCTCGTTCTTCTGCGGAATCTTCACCTCCACGCCGAACTTCCCGCGCGCCAGCTCCAGGGCGCCGTCGGTGAAGACCTTGAGGGGGCGGGTGAGGTTGCGCGAGAAGAGGGCCGCCAGCACCAGCGCGACGAGGATGGCCGCGCCCAGGCCCAGGAGGATGCGGCGCTCCATCGCCTCCACCTGTCGATAGGCGTGCTCCACCGGCTGCTCGGAAACGATGGCCCAGCCTGTCTCGGGCAGCACCGTGTACGCGGCCACCACCGCGTCGCGGCCCTCGCCGAAGTTGCCGACATGGAACAGCTCCGCGTCCGGAGTGCTGGCCAGCTGCCGCAGCAGGTGCGCCACCGGGCTGCGCTGGGAGACGTCCCCTCCCAGCGCCGCCACGCCCCCGCCGCCGACGACGAGGTGCCCGCGGTTGTCCGACAGGTACGCGAAGCCGGTGCTGCCCACGCGCTCCTGCTCCAGCATCTGCCGCAGGCCCGCGAGCGACAGGTCCGCGGTGATGAAGCCCTTCACGGGTTCTCCCACGGGGAAGGCCAGCGTCAGCACCGGCCCACCGCTGCTCGTGGCCACCACGTCGGAGTAGCGCGGGCGCTCCATGCCGCCGTCGAGCAGCGACCTGCCGCGCTCCTCGTGCGAGGCGAGCGCGGTGGGTGGCACGTCATGACGAGAGAAGGCCTGGAGTCCGGGGAGGCGCTTTCCGTCCGGACCGAAGACGGTGATGGCCAGCACCTCGCGGCGCTGCGAGAGCACCGACGCCAGATGCGTCTGCTGCGCCTGCAGGGGCAGCCCGAAGAAGTTGGGCACGCGGGCCAGGCCCATGACGGCCTCGGTGGGCTCGCCCAGGAAGATTTCGGCCTTGAGCCGAAGCTGCTTCACCCGCTCCTGCGCCAGCTCCTGCGCGTCGCGCACGAGCAGCTCACGCGTGTGGGAGACGGACAGCCACCCCACCATCAGCGTGGGGACGATGCTGACGACGAGCATCAGCAGGAGGATGGCTTTGAACAGGCGCACGGGGCGGCTCCTCCAGGGACTACTGCCACTGGCCCTTCTGGACTTCGAGTTTGAGTTGGTCCGGGACGAGCTCGAACCGGCGGACGGCCGACGGCTCGGAGCGACCCGACGCGCCCACCGCTCGCACCGTCCACCCGTAGCGTCCGGCGGGCAGCATGGGCAGCTTCAGCTCGGGCGTCGCGGTGGTCTGCGTGACGACGGCCGCGCCCGCCGACTCCCGGGTGACCTCGACTTCATAACGCTCCACGCCGGGCACCGCCGCCCAGCTCAACGTCACCGGCCCCAGTCGGTCCTTCTTGTCCGCGCGTCGCTTCAGCACCGCGCCTTGTTCGGGCTGCTCGGGCTGGGGCACCGCCAGGGGCGGGGTGGGCGCGACGGGAGGCCGGCCCTTCTCCACGAGGACGGTTTCGCCGGAGGCAACGGGCCGCGTGACGCCCTCGGCCTCCACGCGCACCGGCGGCCCTCGGGTGACGCTGACGGTGGTGGTGCCCGCGTCCGGCTCCACGTGCACGCTGAAGGCGGAGGGGTGGGGGGCGCGCCCGGTGGACACCAGTGTCCCCGCCGCGTTGGCCGCCTCGGACGCCTGCGCATAGCGCGCGGCGCGGAAATGGACCTCCGCCTCGCTCAGCCGTGCCTCGGCCGCCGGGAGGGCTCCCTCGCCCTTCGCCTGGGCGACGAGGGTGCGCGCCGTCTCGAGCGCCTTGAGCGCCAGGGCCCGCTCCTGGCCCGGCAGCTTGAGCCGCGTGCCCGGGGCGACGGCGTCCGAGGCCAGGCCGTTGAGCGCGCGCAATTCGGCGGTGGCGCTCGCGTCGCCGAGGACGCGCTCCGCCACTTCCCGCAGGGACTCCTGGGGACCCACCACCGTGGTGTCCGGGGGCGCGGCGCTCAGCCACGCGAGCAGGAACAGGGTCGTCCTCATTGGAAGACAATCTCCCTTCCCGCCTGGATGGTGGCCGCGGGCGTGTTCACGGAAAGCGACTGCGTGGAGGGCTGCTCCAGCTCCGCGTCGATGCGACCGCGAAGCACCGTCAGGTCCGTACGAGGACGGCCGGGCCTCGGGCGCGTTTCAGCGATGCCGATGAGTGAGTCGCCGCCCAGGTGCACCGTGCTCCCGTTGCCGCTGAAGACCAGGTCCGCGCCCGCGCCCGCCTCGGTGCGGACCTTGTCGTTCTCGAACAGGGGGACACCATCACTGGCGATGCTCCACTCGTCGGCGGTGGCGCGCTTGATTTGGACGTTCCCCTTCAGCCCACGCAGGTGTGCACGGGGCACGGGCGCTGGAGCGTTGGACGTCGTGGGCACGGCGGGCGCGTCCTCGGCGGTGCAGCCGAGCGGCGAAGCCGGGAGCGCGAGCGCGAGCAGCATGGGGAGCCAACGTCGACCATTCACGAGAAGGGGTCCGTCCGGAAAATCAGGTTCCCCCAGGCTAATCCAATCGGCGGTGTCGCAGGCAGGGCAGGTCGCGACGGATGCGCGACTGGAGCTCCGGGTCCACCGGCGCGACGGCCAGGCCCTCGCCCTCCGACGCCCTCGCCGTCACCAGCCCCCACGGGTCCACCACCATGGCGTGGCCATACGTCTGCCGCTGGGCCGAGTGCCGGCCACCCTGGGCGGGCGCCAGCACGTACGCCTGGTTCTCAATCGCGCGCGCCCTCAGCAGCACCTCCCAGTGGTCCTTGCCGGTCATCAGGGTGAAGGCCGCCGGCACCGCCAGCAGCGTCGCCCCGTCCTTGGACAGCCGGCGGTACAGCTCCGGAAATCTCAAGTCGTAGCAGACCGAGAGCCCCAACCGACCCACCTCCGTGTCCGCCGCGACGACTTCCGTCCCCGGTGCCACCGCCGCGGACTCCTGGTAGGTCGCACCATCACCCACCTCCACGTCGAACAGGTGCATCTTCCGGTAGACGGCCCGCCGCTCGCCGTCCGGGCCGAACAGGACGCTGGTGTTGTAGAGCCTCCCGCCGGGGGCGCCGGTCTCCAGGACGCTGCCGGCCAGCAGCGTCACCCTCCGCTCGCGCGCCAGCTCCGCCATCCGGGACAGGGTGGGGCCCTCCAGGCCCTCCGCCGCGCCCTGGCGCTCGGGCTCAGGTCCCATCCACGAGAAGTTCTCTGGCAAGCCCACCAGGCGGGCACCCAGGTCGCAGGCGCGCCGGACGAGCCGGGTGGCGACTTCCACGTTGAATGCCTTGTCCGCGGTGGACACCATCTGGGCGGCGGCGATGAGGTGCATGGGCCCGTTATAACGCCCGTCCGGCGCTCGGAACCCCTGGGAATTCCTTGCCCTGTTGGGCAGGTTTCACGGGACCCGAGAGGGAGCGTCCTTCCTTTACACCCCGCTGGGGCGTGTGTTACGGACGCGCCGACATTTTTCGATGTGCACCTCGAAAAGTGGGCCGCTGTGCCCGCTTTTCGCGTTTTTGGAGCCTGGTTTCCCAGTTATGTCGGAGAAGAACCTCAAGCAGACGGTGGAGGAACGGGCCATTTCGGTGCTCGAACCCCTCGTTGCGGGCGAGGGCCTGGAGCTCGTGGACCTGGAGTTCGTCCGGGAACGCGAGGGCTGGGTGCTGCGACTCTTCATCGACAAGCCAGGGGGACGGGTGGGACTGGACGAGTGCAGTCAGGTGTCCCGCGCGGTGGACCCGGTGCTGGACGTGGAGGACTTCATCCCCCACGAGTACAGCCTGGAGGTCTCCAGCCCTGGGGTGGACCGGCCGTTGAGGAAGCCGGACCACTTCGAGCGCGTCCAGGGGCAGAAGGTGAAGGTGAAGACGTTCGGGCCGGTGGGCGAGCCACCGCGCAAGAGCTTCACTGGCACGCTGACCGGGGTGGCGGGCGACAGCATCTCGGTGGAGGTGGAAGGTGCCGGAACCTTCCACATCCTCTTCAAGGACATCGCCAAGGCGAACCTGGAGTTCGAGTTCTAGACGTCGACATACAGGGCACCCTGCCGCGCGGGGGGCCCGTGGCCCATTCAGGAGAAGACCATGCCTACGCAGCAAGCCAACCCGAGCGTCAACCTCAACCTCGTCCTGGACCAGGTCGCCAAGGACAAGGGCATCGACCGGGCTGTGCTGATTGCCACCCTTGAGGACGCGATGAAGACCGCGGCCAAGAAGCACTTTGGCCAGGACCGCAACCTCGAGGCGAAGTACGACGCGGACAAAGGCGTGGTGGAGCTGTTCCAGGCCATCGTCGTGGTCGAGGAGATCACCGACCCGGTTCAGGCGGTCAATCAGATCATCCTGGCGGAGGCCCACAAGAAGGGCATGGAAGTGGAGCCCGGTGACGAGCTCGTCTTCCAGATCTTCTACCGGGACGAGGACGCCAACGAGGCCAAGGCCCAGGACGACCAGTACGGCGACATCCTCCGGCTGAAGACCTTCCGCCGCGGCTTCGGCCGCATCGCCGCGCAGACGGCCAAGCAGGTCATCCTGCAGCGCACGCGCGACGCGGAGCGCGAGAACGTCTTCAACGAGTACAAGGACCGCAAGAACGAGATCGTCACCGGCATCGCCCGCCGGTTCGAGCGCGGCAACATCATCGTGGACCTGGGCCGCGCGGAGGCCGTGCTGCCAGTGCGCGAGCAGGTCCCCCGTGAGACCTACCGCCCCGGCGACCGCGTCCAGGCCTACGTGCTGGACGTGCTGCGCGAGTCCAAGGGCCCGCAGATCGTCCTCAGCCGCGCCTCCGTGAACCTGCTCACCAAGCTGTTCGAGATGGAGGTGCCCGAAATCGCCGAGGGCATCGTCGTCATCGAGGCCGCCGCGCGCGAGCCGGGTGGCCGCGCGAAGATCGCCGTCTCCAGCCGCGACTCGGACGTGGACCCGGTGGGCGCGTGCGTGGGCATGAAGGGCAGCCGCGTGCAGGCGGTGGTGCAGGAGCTGCGCGGAGAGAAGATCGACATCGTCCCGTACGACGAGGATCCGGCCCGCTTCGTGTGCTCGGCGCTGGCGCCCGCGGAGGTCAGCCGCGTCATCATCGACGAGTCCAACCACGCCATGGAGCTCATCGTCCCGGACGACCAGCTCAGCCTGGCCATCGGCCGGCGCGGCCAGAACGTGCGCCTGGCGGCCCAGCTGACGGGCTGGAAGCTGGACATCAACAGCGAGAGCCGCGTGCGCGAGATGCGCGAGTTCGCCAGCAAGTCGCTGGGCTCGCTGCCGGGCGTCAACGAGATGCTGGTGGAGACGCTCTACGCCCACGGCTTCCGGCAGGCCCGGGACGTGGCCGAGGCCAACGCGGAGATGCTGGCGCAGATCCCCGGCGTGGACCCCGCCCGCGTCCCCTCCATGCAGGAGGCGGCCCGGACGCGCATGGGGGAAGACCAGGCGGAACTGTCCCGCATGGATTATGAAAGGGAGCAGGCCCGGCTGGCCGAGGCTCGCCGCCACCCCGACGAGCTGTCCCAGGCCGAGCGCATGGCCCGCGTGCGCGGCGTTGGCGAGAAGACCATCGAACAGCTCATGGCGTCCGGCTACCGCACGGTGGAGGACATCGCCAACGAGAAGGACCTGGCGAAGCTGGGCGACGTTCCGGGTGTGGGCATCAAGAAGGCGCGCCAGCTCAAGAGCGCGGCGGAGAACTACCTCGTGGAGGAGGCCAAGCTGCGCACGGAACTCAACGCCGAGCGCGGTATCACGACGGCGACCCTGGAAGGTGGCGCGGAAGCCACCAAGTCACCGTAAGCTAGCCGTCAGCTAGGAAGAGGAGCGGGATGTGGGGCGCCCACCGGGTCGCTCGGTACCAGCGGAGCAGAGCGCGCGGTCAGGCCCGGTCCGGATGTGCGTCGGATGCGGGTCCAAGCGACCGCAGGCGGAGCTCACCCGGTTCGTGATAGGGGCTGGGGGCGCCGTCGTGGTGGACAGGGAGCGGCGGCTGCCCGGACGGGGCGCCTACCTGTGCGGTGTCGGTTGTATGACGGCAGCGCTGAAGCGGAAGGCGTTTGGTCGGGCCTTTCGCGGGAAGGCGGGGTTGGTAGACCCGTCGCAGCTCGGGTAGGCATAGGAGCCTGCGCCATGAGGGCGGAGGGGTGTTGGGGGGGAGTGGGTGTTAAGGACCACTCGCACACATTTTCGGGTTTGAGCTAGGGTGCTGCGCCCCGGAGTCGCCGGGTGCGGCAGGCCAACAAGGGCAATATGTCGAAGAAGCGCGTCCACGAAATCGCCAAGGAGCTCAAGGGCCACGGCATTGAGCTCGACAACAAGGAGGTCGTAAACGAGCTGTCCGCGCTCGGTTACGACGTCAAGAGCCATTCGTCGTCCCTCGATGACGACCAGGCGACCGCCGCCGTCCAGAAGATTTTGGACAAGCGCAAGCCGAAGCAGGCAGCGCCTCCCGTGACGGCGAAGGGGTTCGTGGTGCGCCGCAAGGTCGGCCCGCCCGCGGGCTCCGCCGAAGCGGGCATGGAGTCGCAGTCCGCGGACTCCAATGACCCCTACGATTCCGGACCCGTCGAGTCCGCTCATCACCCCACCATGGAGGCCTCTCCGGCCCCCGAGGAGGCGCCCCGCGCCGTGGAGCCCCCGCCCGTCTCTGTCGAGACGGCTCCGGCCCCCACCGTGGAGGCTTCTCCCGCCGTCACTGCCGCGCCCGCGGCTCCGACGGCTCCCCCGGTGACCGAGCAGCAGCCCGCTCAGGTCGCCACGCCTCCTGTCGCCACGGAGGCTCCCAAGGCCCCGGTCGAGGCGCCTCGCGCCCCCGCCGCTCCCCCGGCTGCCGCCGCGCAGCCTCGTTCCCCTTCTCAGGAGAGTACCCACTTGCCCCAACCCCCTCCGCGCTCGCCGGTTCCGCCGACTGTCCGGACGTCTTCCCCTCCGTCTTCGTCCGCGACTGTCGTGTCTCGGGGCCCCGCGCCGGGTTACGGGCAGCGGAGCGGTCCCTCGGGCGGTGGTCGTCCGGGTGGCCCGGGTGGTCCTGGTGGACGTCCCGGTGGTCCGGGCGGTCCCGGTGGACGTCCCGGTGGTCCGGGCGGTCCCGGTGGTGGGCGTCCCGGTGGTCCGGGCGGCCCGGGTGGTCGTCCCGGTGGTCCGGGCGGTCGTCCCAGCTATCCGTCGTACCAGAGCCAGAGCACGCGTCCCGGCCAGGGGCCGGTGCGTCCCAGCTCCGCTCCTGGTGCGCAGGGCGCGCCCGGTGGTGCTCCCGCGCCGACGGGTCCCACCATCATGGTGGGCGGCGTTCCTCACGCCCAGGTGTCTCCGACGGGCGGTCAGGCGCGTCCCACGGCCACGCAGGCCGTCGTCATCTCGCGCCCGCTCATCCAGGTGCGTCGCGTCACCCCCACGGCCGGCCAGGCGAAGCAGTACCCCATGGCGCCGGGCCGCTTGGGCATCCCCGAGCGCCGTGAGTACAAGGTGGTTCCGGACCACCTGGGCCGGGGCCGCGAGCTGGTGGACGTCTCCAAGAACAAGGAGCGGGGCCAGCGCAAGCGCACCACGGGCGATACGACCAGCGTGTCCAAGCAGGAACTGACGGACATGGTCTGGGGCCGCGTCACCATCCCCATCCGTGGCAAGAAGAAGAAGCCCACGAAGAAGGGCGCCAAGACGCAGATCACCCAGATGGCCGAGGAGAAGAAGGTCATCAAGCTGCAGGAGGGCATCTCGGTGTCCGACCTGGGCCAGCGCATGGGTATCCGCAGCGCGGAGCTCATCAAGAAGCTGATGGCGCAGGGGAAGATGGCCACGGCCAACCAGTTGGTGGACGCCGACACCGCGGAGACCATCGCCGCCGACTACGGCTGGAAGATCGAGCGCGTGGGCTTCGAGGTGGAGGACTACCTGCCCGAGGTGGAGGCCCGTCCCGAGGACGAGCGTTCGCGTCCGCCGGTCGTCACCATCATGGGCCACGTCGACCACGGCAAGACGAGCTTGCTGGACGCCATCCGCAGCGCCAACGTGGCGTCGGGCGAGGCGGGCGGCATCACCCAGCACATCGGCGCGTACAGCATCACCACCGCGCGGGGCGACGTCACCTTCCTGGATACACCGGGCCATGAGGCCTTCACGTCCATGCGCGCCCGCGGCGCCAACGTGACGGACATCGTGGTGCTGGTGGTGGCCGCCGACGACGGCGTGATGCCGCAGACGGTGGAGGCCATCAAGCACGCGAAGGCGGCGGAAGTCCCCATCGTCGTCGCCATCAACAAGATGGACGTGCCCGGCGCCAACCCGGACCGCGTGAAGAAGGACCTGTCCGCCCACGAGCTCGTCCCGGAAGAGTGGGGCGGCGACACCATCATGGTGCCCGTGTCGGCCAAGACGAAGCAGAACCTGGACCTGCTGCTGGAGAACCTGGCGCTGCAGGCCGAGGTCCTGGAGCTCACGTCCAACCCGAACCGCCCGTCGGTCGGCGCCATCATCGAGGCCAAGCTGGACCGCGGCCGTGGCCCGGTCGCCACGGTGCTGGTGCAGGAAGGCACGCTCAAGCTGGGCGACGCCGTCGTCACCGGCTCGCATTACGGCCGCATCCGCGCGATGAACAACAGCCGCGGCGAGATGGTGAAGGAAGTCAAGCCGGGCTACTGCGCGGAGGTCATCGGCCTGTCCGGTGTTCCCACCGCGGGCGACGCCATCAACGTGGTGGCGGACGAGAAGGCGGCCAAGCAGATCGCCGAGCACCGCAACATGAAGGAGCGGCAGACCGAGCTCGGCAAGGTCAGCCGTGAGTCCCTGGAGCAGCTGTTCGCCAAGACGAAGGCGGGCGGCGGTCCCAAGGAGCTGCGCGTCGTCATCAAGGCGGACGTGCAGGGCTCGGCCGAGGCCGTCAAGCAGGCCGTCCAGAAGCTCTCCACCCACAAGGTCAAGGTGGAGGTCGTCCACTCCGGTGTGGGCGCCATCACCGAGGGCGACGTGATGCGGGCGGCCGCCTCCAAGGGCGTGGTGCTCGGCTTCAACGTCCACCCGGAGTCGGGTGCGGAGGCCGCGGCCAAGGCCCAGGAAGTCAACCTGCAGAGCTACACCATCATCTACGAGCTCATCGACGGGGTGCGCTTGGAGATGGAGGGCCTGCTGGAGCCCATCCGCACGGAGAAGAAGCTGGGCCGCGCGGAGGTCCGCAGCACCTTCAACGTTCCTCGCCTGGGCACCATCGCCGGCGCGGCGGTGTTGGATGGTGTGATGAAGCGAGGCGCCATCGTTCGCCTCATCCGCGAGAACAAGCAGCTGTTCGCCGGGAAGATGGCGTCGCTGCGGCGCTTCAAGGACGACGTCAAGGAGGTCGCTCAGGGCTTCGAGTGCGGTATCGGCATCGAGAACTTCAACGACCTCAAGGCCGGCGACATCATCGAGGCCTACGAGATCGAAGAGACCCGGCAGAGCCTCACCTAGTCTCCGACCGCGTGTCCTCTCGCCCCCGGGAAGGCCCCACCTTCCCGGGGAGGTTTCGCCCTGGGGGCCTCGCGCAGTCGCCAGGTCCCCCGGGGTCGGGGGATTGGCATGTTCGTAGGTGTCGCACGTCTCACCCTCCAGATTCCGGACAGCGGCTCGCTGAAGTCCAAGCGGCAGGTGTTGCGCCGGGTGACGGACCGGGTGAAGGCCCGCTTCAACGTGGCCGTGGCCGAGGTGGACGACCAGGACCTCTGGCAGAAGGCCTCGCTCGCCCTCTCGGTGGTGGGAAATGACCACCGCCACGTGGACGAGCAGCTGGAGAAGGTCATCCACTTCATCGAGGAGATGTACGTCGCCCCGCTGATGGCTCGGGAGACGGAGATCTTCGCTTTTGGAGATCAGCTCTTCGCCGCCGGCGGTACGGCGGGTGCCGGGGCCCGGCGGTCCGCCCTGGACGACGAAGACGAAGACGAAGCACCGCTGTCACCGGAAGCGGCGGCGGCCCAGTCGGAAGCGGCCATTGCTCGCTTCCTGCGGGGCGAGCGGGCCTCCCTGGCGGAGGCGGAGGGGTTGGGCGAGTGGGAGCGCCGTCATGACGGCGACAACGACGGCGACCCCGGTACGGGCCGCCCGTCACCGTCGGGCGGTGGACGGATGACGCTGGACGAGGCGCGGGCTCGAGCCCGCTCCCTGCGCAACCCGCGAGACTGGGAGAAGAAATGACGACGCATTCCCGACCCGAGCGAGTGGGGCAGGAAATCCAGGTGGCCATCGGTGACCTGCTGACCCGGGGTGAGCTGAGAGACCCCCGCATCGGCTACATCACGATTACCGGGGTGAAGGTCTCCCCGGACCTGCGTGTGGCCCGTGTCTTCTATTCGATGATTGGCACGGCCGAGGAGCGCTCGGACACGCAGAAGGGGCTGGAGGCGGCCAAGGGCTTCGTGCGCCGCCACGTGACGTCGGCCGTCAACCTGCGCGTGTCGCCGGAGATCTTCTTCTCGTTCGACGAGTCCGTGGGCGAGGGGGACAAGATTGACCGTCTGCTTCGCGAGGTCCGGAGCAAGGAAGGCTGGTAGTTCCAGCCCCGGGCCCACAGTATTGGCGTGACATGGACGGCGTCCTCGTCATCGATAAGCCCTCTGGCCCCACGTCCTTCGACGTGGTGCGACAGGTGCGCTCGCTGCTGAAAATCAAGAAGGTGGGTCATACGGGGACGTTGGACCCCATGGCCACCGGAGTGCTGCCGCTGTGTCTGGGAGAGGCCACCAAGGTGGCCGGCTTCATCACCGAGGGCGACAAGGCCTACGACGCCACGGTGCGTCTGGGCTCGGAGACGGACACCCAGGACGCGCAAGGGAAGGTGACGGCACAGGCGCCGGTGCCCGCGCTGACGCCCGCGCTCCTGGAGGCCGCGCTGGCGCGCTTCCGGGGAAGCTTCGACCAGGTGCCGCCCATGTATTCGGCGGTGAAGGTGGACGGGAAGCGACTGTACGAGCTGGCCCGCGCTGGCGAGGAGGTCGAGCGCGCCGCCCGGCACGTGACGGTCTACGAACTGGTGCTGCGGGACTTCTCCGCGGACCGCCTCCACCTGTCCGTGCGCTGCTCCAAGGGCTTCTTCGTGCGCACCCTGGCCTTTGATTTGGGGCGGGTGCTGGGCTGCGGGGCCCACCTGGAGGCGCTGCGGCGCACGGCCAGCGGGCCCTTTCCCCTGGCTCGGGCGCTGCCGCTGGCGGACGTGCCGGCCCTGTTGAAGGACGGGACGCTGGCCTCTCGGCTGGTGCCCATCGCCGAGGCTCTGGTGGACCTGCCCGAGGTACGGGTGGGAGCCGAGGACGCCAAGCGCGTATCCCACGGCGTGCCGGTGGAGGTTGCGCCCTCCTCGCTGCGTCCTGGCCGGCTGCGGGTGACGGGCCCCGACGGCGCGCTGCTGGCGGTGGCGGAGGGCGTGGGCGGACGGCTGCGCTACCTGCGAGTGCTCGTCTAGGCCCGGCTGCTTTCCGGCTGTGCGTCTTCGCACGCTCCACCTCCCGTGGGGCGTACGGGCAGGCGTCCAAGGTTGACCCTGGGTAGGGTGAAGCTTATAAGCCCCCCGCTCGTTAGAAGTGGAGCATGAGACCCGGTCTGTACCCCTCCGCGGACCTGGGCGACTCAAGTGGAATCACTCCGGAGCGGGGTACGAAGGACAGAATCACATGTCGTTGCATCAGGAGCGCAAGTCGGAGTTGGTGACGAAGTTCAGGACCCACGAGACGGACACCGGGTCCCCTGAAGTGCAGGTCGCGCTGCTGTCCGAGCGCATCAACCAGCTCACCGAGCACTTCAAGACGCACAAGAAGGACCACCACTCCCGCCGCGGTCTGCTGAAGCTGGTCGGTCAGCGTCGCCGGCTTCTGGACTACCTGAAGTCGAAGGACGTCACCCGCTACAAGAAGCTCATCGAGAGCCTCGGCATCCGCAAGTAGGCATCTCGGCAGGACCCGGGGCGCTGGTTCAACCAGCGCCCCGAGCGTTTCAGACGTCGAAGTGGCAGCAGAGAAGCAGTTGAGAAGCGGTGGGTGGTGGCGGGCGAGGGAGTGGTGCCGACGGAGGTTTTGGTTTCCGTTCGGACCGGCTGACACGGTGTCGGCCGGTGCGATCAGGGATCAAAAGTTCCGAGACATCCCTCCGGCGCTCCGCAAGCGCCCTTCCGCAGTACAGGCTGGCGGTTGCCTGTCATGTGCCTGTTTCGGGCCTTGGCGACCGCTCATACACCCCGAGGGCCCTCCCGGGGTGCCAGGTCCCTTGCGGGCCAGGTGCGTGCGGTGGGGTCCTCGCCCGAAGAATACCGAGGCAAGGACATGCTGAAGAAGAGCGTCAAGATTGGCGAGAGCGAGCTGAGCATTGAAGTGGGTCGTCTGGCCAAGCAGGCGGATGGCTCCGTGGTGGTGCGCTACGGCGACACCATGCTGCTCGTGACGGCGGTGAGCGCGCGGGAGAAGAAGGACATCGACTTCCTGCCGCTGACGGTGGAGTACCAGGAGAAGCTGTACTCGGCGGGCCGCATCCCCGGCAGCTACTTCAAGCGCGAGGGCCGGCTGACGGAGAAGGAGACGCTGGCCTCCCGCGTGGTGGACCGCTCCCTGCGTCCGCTGTTCCCGGAAGGCTACGCGTACGAGACGCAGGTCATCGCCAGCGTCATCTCCGCGGACCCGGACAACGAGGGCGACGTGCACGGCATCACCGGCGCCTCCGCGGCGCTGTGGGTGTCGGACATCCCGTTCGACGGCCCCCTCGCCGGCATCCGCGTGGGCCGCGTGGGCGGTCAGCTGGTGGCCAACCCCACCGCGAAGCAGCGTGAGCAGAGCGACCTGGACCTGGTCATGGCGGTCAGCCGCAAGGCCATCGTCATGGTGGAAGGTGGCGCGGAAGAGGTGTCCGAGGCGGACATGGTCGCCGCGTTGGACTTCGGCTTCCAGGCGGCCCAGCCCGCGTTGGACCTGCAGGACGAGCTGCGCCGCGAGCTGAACAAGCAGGTCCGCTCGTTCGACAAGCCGGCCTCCGTGGATGAGGGCCTGCGCGCCAAGGTGCGCGAGCTGGCGATGAACGGCATCAAGGCCGGCTACGCCATCAAGGAGAAGGGCGCCCGCTACGAGTCGCTCTCCAAGACGAAGAAGGAGACCATCGCGAAGCTCAAGGAGCAGCTCGCGGAGGCCTACTCCCCGCTGGTGGAGAAGCACGCCAAGCAGGTGGTGGAAGACCTCAAGTACGAGCACATGCGCGAGATGACGGTCAACGGTGGCCGCATCGGCGACCGCGGTCACGACGTGGTCCGCTCGATTACGTGCGAAGTGGGCGTGCTCCCGCGCACCCACGGCAGCGCCGTGTTCACCCGTGGCGAGACGCAGGCGCTCGTGGTCGCCACGCTGGGCACCAGCGATGACGAGCAGCGGCTGGAGATGCTGGGAGGCATGTCCTTCAAGCGCTTCATGCTGCACTACAACTTCCCCCCGTTCAGCGTGAACGAGACGAAGCCGCTGCGTGGCCCGGGCCGTCGTGAAATCGGCCACGGCGCGCTGGCGGAGCGCGCGCTGCGCAACATGGTGCCCAAGAGCGAGTCCTTCCCGTACACGGTTCGCCTCGTGTCGGACATCCTCGAGTCCAACGGCTCCTCGTCCATGGCCTCCGTGTGCGGTGGCACGCTGGCGCTGATGGACGCGGGTGTTCCCATCACCTCGCCGGTGGCCGGCATCGCCATGGGCCTGGTGAAGGAGGGCGACAAGATCGCCATCCTGTCGGACATCCTCGGTGACGAGGACCACCTGGGCGACATGGACTTCAAGGTGTGCGGCACCAGCAAGGGCATCACGTCCATCCAGATGGACATCAAGATCACCGGCCTCACCACGGAGATCATGAGCCGCGCGCTGGAGCAGGCGCGTCAGGGCCGCATCCACATCCTGGGCGAGATGCTCAAGACGCTGGCGCAGCCCCGCAAGGAGATCAGCCAGTACGCGCCCCGCATCACCACCATCCAGATTCGTCCCGAGTTCATCAAGAACGTCATCGGGCCGGGCGGCAAGGTCATCAAGGACATCATCGCTCGCACGGGCGCGGCGATTAACATCGAGGACTCCGGCCGGGTGGACATCGCCAGCGCGAACGGCGAGGCCGTGAAGGCCGCCATCGCGATGATTCAGGCGCTGACCCGCGAGGCGGAAATCGGGAAGATCTACACGGGCACCGTGCGGAAGATCGCCGAGTTCGGCGCCTTCGTGGAGCTGTTCCCGGGCACCGACGGCCTCATCCACATCTCCGAGCTGTCCGACAAGCGCGTCAAGAGCGTCTCGGACGTGCTGAGGGAGGGCGACGAGGTGCTGGTGAAGGTCGTCAGCATCGACAAGACGGGCAAGATTCGCCTGTCGCGCAAGGAGGCGATGGCGGAGCGCGCGGCGACCCAGCAGGGTGCCGCTGACGCTGTCGCCGCGCAGGCGTCCCCCGAGGCCACCCAGCCCGACGCGAAGGCCTGATGAAGCCTCGCTCCCGGGCCTCCTCGTGAGGCCTGGGGTCGCGCCAACGCCCCCTTCCGCCACCGCGCGGCAGGGGGCGTTTTCGTTTTGGCGGGCGCTGGCTTAGACCTGGGGACTGGGGCCGTGCGTTGGAGGTGCGAGCCCCGCCATCCGGAGGCCCCGTTGCCGCCCCGTCCATCGCCCGCCACGCCACAGCCTTCCACCGGCTTCCTCACGGACGTCTCGCGCCTGCTCGGCTCCTTCCGGTGGGCCTTCATGCCCCTGGGCCTGCTGGCCCTCGTTGCCGTGGGCGTGCACGCGGCGGCGGACACGCTGGACGACAGGCTGGTGGCGCTGGTGGACCGCGCGGACGCGGCCTTCGATGGCCTGGTGGGGCGCTACGACGTGACGGCGCCCATGGTGGAGTGGGTGTCGCTGGAGCTGCGCACGCGCATCGCTCGAATCCTGGCGTTGACGTGGGAGCTGGCCGCGGACCTGGTGCTGGCGCTGCCGGCCCTGGGCTACCGCGAGGCGACGACGGCCGCCGTGAAGCCCGCGGAGTCGTGGCGCGCGGCGCTGGAAGGCCCGAAGGAGAAGCCCTCGTGGCGCGCGCTGTGGCGACGCTGCCTGCGCCAGCCCACGCCCATGCGCTGGCTGCGGCCCCTGGCCACCGCGGCCGTGGTGGTGGCAGGCGCGTGCACGGTGGCGAAGCTGATGCAGGGCACGGTGTACCTGTCCTGGCGCGAGCTGATGGGGGACCAAATCTCGGACTGGGTCGCCAGGGGCCTGGCCCTGGGCGCGCTGGTGGGCGTGCTGGCCACGCTCGGGTGGCGCGCGGTGCTGCGCAACCTCCAGCACGCGGACGCGGCCTGTGCGCAGGAGCGCGGCAGACGGGCCTTCACCCGGGGCCTCCTGGGATGCGCGGTGGTGGTGCCCCTGGCACTGGCCGCCGTGCTGGACGCCACTCCACTGCTTTCCTTCCTGCGCTGAGGACCGCCATGTTCGCGAGCCGAGCCAGGGGGCTGCTGGACTTCTGCATGGCGGTGCTGTGCGTGTGGACGGCGTACCACCACACGCCCGCGGGCGCGCTGGTGCGCAAGGCCTCCGCCTGGGCCTTCTCCACGAAGAGCACCGCGCGCCCCCTGCTGGCGTACTACGACGGCATGACGGGCACCTCGCTCGCCGCGCCCATGCTGGCGCCCGAGGTGTCCCTGGTGCGCCCGCTGACGGATGCGGAGTCGCTGGCCTGGGGCACGCACCTCGCCTTGAAGGGCCTGGATGCGCGCGCGCGGGAGCCCTCCGCGGCGCTGGCCCTGGAGCTGGGGATTCCCATGGACCGGCTGTTGGATTCGGTGGAGGGGCCCGTCGCCGCGCGCAGGCTCCACGCCGCGCTGGAGGAAGACTTCCCCCAGGAGGAGGCGCGACTCACGGCCCTCTTCGTCGGCCGCATCCCCGCGCGCTATGCCCAGGAGCGCGTGGTGGCCGAGGGCGGCGCGCCGACGCTGGAGTCGCTGAACCGGCAGCTTCCTCCGGGCTTCGAGACGGCCTCGGTGGGAGCCGCGCAGGCGCTGGCGTTGTCCACCGCCTTCGGGCTCGCGTGGCCCGTGTCGGAGAGCGCTCGGGTGTCGAGCCCCTTCGGCGAGCGGTACCACCCCGTGCTGGGAATGCGGCGGATGCACACGGGCGTGGACCTGAGCGTGCCCACGGGGACTGCGGTGTCGGCGGTGGCGGAGGGCGTGGTGCGGCGCGCGAGCGAGGACGCGGTGAATGGCCGTGTCCTGGTGCTGGACCATGGCCGGGGCGTGACGACGGCGTACTGCCACAACTCGGAGCTGGTGGTGCGGGTGGGGGAGCGGGTGAAGCGCGGGCAGCTCATCGCCCGCTCCGGCAACACCGGACGCTCCACGGGCCCTCATCTCCACTATCAGTTGGAGCTGGCCTCGCGGCCCATGGACCCGCTCAAGTTCCGCGCCTCGGTTCGCGCCGTGTCCCACGACAGCGCACCCTGAGCAGCAGGCTCCCGCGGCCGAGCCCCGCGCCTGGCGCGCGTTCCAGCGCCTCTCGGCTTCCCTGTGCTGTCGTCGCTTTCGGACAACCCGTGACGTTGGCGCGGGAACTGGAGACGGGGCAGGGGTGTGGTACATCCGCGCCATGGCCTCGTCCCTCACCGTGCAGGTGCGCCGTGTGCGTGCCCATCCGGAGCCCTTGCCGCTTCCCCGCTACGAGACGGAGCTCGCCGCGGGGCTGGATTTGAGAGCGGATATCGACGGCGAGCAGGTGCTCGCGCCGCTGGCGAGGCTGGCGGTGCCCACGGGCCTCGCGCTGGGGTTGCCCTCCGGGTACGAGGGGCAGGTGCGGCCTCGCTCGGGGCTGGCGCTGCGCCACGGAATCACCCTGCTGAACTCCCCTGGGACGGTGGATGCGGACTACCGGGGGGAGGTGCAGGTCATCCTCGTCAACCTCTCCAGCGAGCCCTTCACGCTGCGTCGGGGCGACCGGGTGGCGCAGCTGGTGGTGGCGCCGGTGACGTCCGCCAGGCTGGAAGAAGTCGACGTCCTCGACGTCACGTCGCGGGGTGGGAACGGCTTCGGTTCCACCGGCCGGTAGCCAAGGAAGCCGACGGCATCGTTCCTTGATGACAGGGGAGCGTGCAGAATATGAGGCCGGACCGCATCCCCCGCTCGCGGTCCTGCTTCGACCGGCCCCAGGAGTCCGACTGCTTTGCTTTGCTACCGCTGCGGCAGCCACGTCCCCGAGACGACCGACACCTGTCCCACCTGCGGGATGAAGTACGACGCGGCCGCGCGACAATCGGCCGGTGTCGTCCGCAAGCGTGGCCTGGAAGGCGCCCCCTACAAGGCGGGGGACGTCGTCGCCGGTCGCTACGCCATCCAAGAGGTGGTGGGCTCCGGCCCCATGGGCTTCGTCTTCCGCGCCCAGGACGAGGAGATCGACGTCGAGGTCGCCCTGAAGACGGTGCACCCGCGCCTCGTCCAGCAGCCCGAGGAGCGCACCCAGTTCTCGTTCTCCATGCGGGTGGGCAAGAAGCTCAACCACCCCAACCTGCTGCGCGTCTACGAAGAGGGGCTCGATGGTGAGCGGCCCTTCTTCACCATGCAACTGCTGGAGGGCATGACGCTGCGGCGGATGATGGAGCAGCGCGCCTCGCGCGGGCAGCTCTTCTCGCTCAAGGACGTGGAGCCGCTGCTGGCGCAGATGGCGGCGGCGCTGGACGCGGCCCATCGCTTCGGTCCGCACTCCGACCTCAAGCCGGAGAACGTCATCGTCCTGCCGGACCTGCTGAAGGTGACGGACTACGGGCTCGGGCTCGCCGTGCCGCAGCTGCCCTTCGTCCAGGCGCAGAAGAGCCATCGCGCGGATGTCTACGTCGCCCCCGAGTATGTCGCGGGCGGTGAGCTGGACACACGCATGGACGTGTACTCGCTGGGCGTGGTGATGGGGGAGATGCTCACGGGCCTGGTGCCATCCGAAGGCGTGGTGCCCGGCCTCACGTCGCTGCATCCGGACCTGCCCACGTCCTTCGAGGCGCTCTACCGGCGCGCGCTCAACATCAACCCGCTGGCCCGGCCGAAGACGGCGGGTGAGCTGCACGCGGAGTTCGCCAGCATCCTCGCGCGAGCGCCCGCGGCGGTCGCCACGCACGTTCGCTCGGTGCCTCCGCCCGTGGGCTCGGCGCAGGCCGCAGCGGTGAGGATGTCCGCGCGTCCACCGCCTCCAGTGCCCACGGACATGATGCCCGTGCCCACTGGCATCGTGACGTCGCCGAAGCCCGCAGCGCACGTCGAGGAGGAGCCGCCCCCGCCGGATGCGACGCAGCCGCTCGACGCGGCGACGCTGGCCGCCATCATCGGCGCGAACCCTGGCTCGTCCCAGCACCTCACGGAGCAGGCGCTGCCGTTCATCACCGCGTCCGCCGCGCGGGCCGCCATGGATGCTCCGCAGGGTGGACGCTCCGCTTCCGAGTCGTCCTCGGCGGGACGGGCCGCCTCCGAGTCGTCCCAGGGTGGACGCTCCGCAAGGGGCTCCGCCGAGCCCGCTCATGGTGGGCGCCTGCCTCCCGAGCCTGTCGCCGCCCGAGGTGGTGCGCCCGCGCCGCGTCCGTCGGGTCCGGCGCCCGCCGCCCAGCCGCGTTCGGCCAAGGCCAAGGGGCCAGACTCGGCGGGGCACGAGCCGGGTCCTTCCGATTCAGGGGCGCGGTCGGCGCGCACGCTGGAGTCCTCGCCCGCGGTCTCCGGGGCGCGTCCCCTGGGGCGCACGCTGGATGCGGCGCCCGCGGTGCCGGTGCCGGCCATCCGCACGGCGCGCACGCTGGATTCCTCTCCGGTGCTGTCGGGCCCTCGCACGGTGGACTCGCCCATGACCTCGGCGGCGCGCTCGGCGCCGCGTATCGCTCCCACTCAGCGCTCCACGCGTCCGTCGAAGTCCTCGTCGTCGCGTCGCCGCTCGGCGTTCGTCTGGATGGTGGTGCTGACGGTGGGCGGGCTCACGCTGGGCGCTGGTGGTGGCTACCTGCTGCTGCGCTATCTGCGGTCGACCCAGCGGACCGCGCAGGTGGTTCCCCTGGGAGGGTCGTCTGCCCGCACTGTCGTGCCGGAAGCCAATGCTCCTCCGCTCGTCGCGCTGGCGGGGGAGTGCCCGGAGGGAATGCGGCTGGTGAGCGGTGGGTCCTTCCGAAGGGGAAGGGACCGCGAGGACGTGGAGGGGCAGGTGGACGAGCCCTTCTTCGAGAACATCCAGGTGGGCTCCTTCTGCGTGGACGAGTTCGAGTACTCGGACACGAAGAGGCGGGGAGGAAGCCCTCGCGTCGAGGTGACCTGGGAGCAGGCGCGCGGGCTGTGTGAGGCCGCGGAGAAGCGGCTCTGCACGGAAGAGGAGTGGGAGAAGGCATGCAAGGGACCGGGAAACGCGCGCTACGCCTATGGCGACGACTACGTCCCGGGCATGTGCAATACGAAGGTCTCCCTGCAGGAAACCACTCCAGCGGTCGCTCGCTCCGGAGCCTTCCATCAGTGCGTGTCACGGGGCTACGGCGTGGCGGACCTCTCCGGAAACGTGGCGGAGTGGACGAACACCAGGGTTCCCAAGCGGGGTGCCGTGCAGAAGGGCGGCTCGTTCAACGAGTCCCACCTGGCCTCGCGGTGCAGCGCGCGGGTCTTCAGCGCTCCGGAGAAGACCTCGCTCTCCGTGGGCTTCCGGTGCTGCGCGAGCGTGAAGCCATGAACTGGCGGGCCCTCGCGCTCCTGCTCTTGCTGGCGCCAGTGGTCGCAGGGGCCCAAGGCGCCGCCCGTCCGCGCGTGGTGGCGGTGAAGTCCGCCAACCTGGCGCCCTATGCCTCCGTCATCGCCGGCTTCGCCGCGGAGGCCCGCGCCGAGGTGCAGGAGATGACGCTGGACGAGAGTCCCGCCACCGCCGCGCGCATCTTCAAGAAGCTGGCGGCCCAGAAGCCCGCGCTGGTGCTGGCGCTCGGGCCGCTGGCCGCCAACGCCGCGCGCCGCTCGCTGGGCGAGGACGTGCCCGTCCTCTTCGCCATGGTGCCGTACTTCGAGAAGTACGGCCTGGAGGGGCCCAACGTCACCGGCATCTCCCTCACCAGTGACTTGGGCCCGGAGCTGGAGGCGCTGCTCGCGGTGGCGCCCAAGGCCCGGCGCGTGGGCATGGTGCATGACCCGCGCTTCTCCGGCGGCACGGTGACGCAGGCGCAGACGTCCGCCGCGTCCCGGAGCCTGTCCATCCTCCCGCTGGAGGTGGACTCGCCCGGCAAGGTGGGCAAGGTGCTGGAGGGCGCCGCCGGCCGCGTGGACGCGCTGCTGATGGTGGCGGACAAGACGGTGGGCAACGCCGCCGTGGTGCAGGAGCTCATCGCCTTCGCGCAGTCGAAGCGGCTGCCCCTGGTGGCGCTCACGCCGAGCCAGGTGAAGGAGGGCGCGTCGCTGGCGCTGTCCCCCAGCCCCATGGCCATTGGCCTGCAAGCGGGCCGGCTGGCCAACCGCATCATCCACGAGAAGGTCGACCCGGGCGCGCTGGCGGTGGCGCAGCCGGAGGGGTTGGACCTGTCCATCAATCTCACCACCGCCCGGAAGTTGGGCCCGTCCTCCGAGTCCGTGCTGGAGCTGCTCCGGTTCGCGGCGCGGAAGGACTTTGCCGTGAAGGTCTACGAGTGATTCCCCGATACAGCCGACAGGAGATGTCCAACCTCTGGACCGACGTGGCCCGCTTGCGCCGGTGGCGCGACGTGGAACTCGCCGCGCTGGAGGGCATGGTGGAGGCGGGACTGGCCCCGCGCGAGGCGCTGGAGGACTGTCTCCAGAAGGCCGGAGACTTCACGCCCGAGGACGCCGCGCGCATCGACGAAATCGAGCGCACCACCAAGCACGACGTCATCGCCTTCCTCACCTTCATGGAGGAGCGGGTGGGGCCCAGCGCGCGCTGGCTGCACCTGGGCATGACGTCCTCGGACGTGCTGGACACGTCCCTGGCGATGACGCTGCGCGACGCCGTGGACCTCATCCTCCAGGACTTGGAGCGGGTGATGGCGGCGGTGGAGAAGCGCGCCTTCGAGCACAAGCACACGCTGCAGATGGGCCGCAGCCACGGCATCCACGCGGAGCCGGTGACGTTCGGCCACAAGCTGGCCATCTGGTACGACGAGCTCCGCCGCGCTCGCACGCGCCTCCTGCACGCGCGGGAGACCATCGCCACGGGCATGATTTCCGGCGCGGTGGGCACCTTCGCGCACCTGCCTCCGGCCGTGGAGGAGCACGTCTGCAGGAAGCTGGGCCTCAAGGCCGCGCCCGCCTCCAGTCAGGTGGTGCAGCGCGACAGGCATGCGGAGTACTTCACCTCGCTGGCGCTCCTGGGCTCCAGCATCGAGAAGTTCGCGGTGGAGATCCGCCACCTGCAGCGCACCGAGGTGCGCGAGGTGGAGGAGCCCTTCACCGCCGGGCAGAAGGGCTCCAGCGCGATGCCGCACAAGCGCAACCCCATCCTCTCGGAGAACCTCACGGGCCTCGCGCGCCTCTTGCGCGGCTACGCGGTGAGCGCCATGGAGGACGTGGCGCTGTGGCATGAGCGGGACATCTCCCACTCCTCCGTGGAGCGCGTCATCGGCCCGGACGCCACCGTCCTCGCGGACTTCATGCTGGTGCGCTTCGCCCGGCTGATGGAGGACCTGCGCGTCTACCCGGAGCAGATGAAGAAGAACCTGGACCTGCTCGGGGGCGTGGTGAACTCGCAGCGGCTCTTGCTGGAGCTGGCGCGCAAGGGCATGGACCGACAGGCCGCCTACGTCATCGTCCAGCGCAACGCGATGAAGCTCTACGAGGAGGGCGTGGACTTCCGGCAGGCGCTGCTCGCGGACGAGGACCTGCGCAAGATGATGACGCCCGAGGAGATCAACGACTGCTTCTCCCCGGGCTACCACACGCGGCACATGGACGACGTCTTCCGCCGCGTCTTCGGCCGGAGCGAGTAGCGCCCCGCCGTCCCACCAGAGGGGCTGCTACTTCAGGTAGCCCTTCTGGCGCAGGTTCCGCTCGATTCGCGCGTGCACGTCTCCCGGCTCGAGCGCGAGCGTCGTCCCCGTAATCTGCTCGAAGGCCGCCACGTACTTGGTGGCCAGCTCCACGCGGACGTCATCCGGGATGGGCGGGGGCGTGCCCTGGCCGGAGAAGTTCCGCTCGCGGATGAGCCACTGGCGGATGTTCTCCTTGTCCAGCATGCGCTGGTCCTCGCCCCTGGCGAAGCGGGCCTCGTACTCGTCCGCCACCCAGTAGCGGCTGGAGTCCGGGGTGTGCATCTCGTCGATGACGAAGAGGTCGTCGCCCACCTTGCCGAACTCGTACTTGGTATCTACGAGGATGAGGCCGCGCGTGCGCGCCCACTTCTGGCCCTCCGCGAACAGGCCGCGCGCCGCCTCCGTGATTCGCGCCCAGTCGCGTGCGCTGGCCAGGCCCCGCGCCAGGATTTCCTTCTCCGAGATGGGCTCGTCGTGCAGCCCGTACTCCGCCTTGGTGGACGGGGTGATGATGGGCTCGGGGAAGGCCGCGTCCTTGCGCAGGCCGGCGGGGAAGGGCAGGCCGTAGGCGGTGTGTGTGCCCTTCTCGTAGTCGCGCCACAGGCTGCCCGTCAGGTAGCCGCGAATCACCACCTCCACCGTGAAGGGCTGGCAGGCGCGCGCCACGGTGACGTTGGCGTCCGGCACGTCGAGCACGTGGTTGGGGCAGATGTGCTTCGTTCGCTCGAACCAGAAGGCCGCGAGCCGGTTGAGCACCTCGCCCTTGAAGGGGATGGTGGTGAGCACGTGGTCGAACGCGGAGAGCCGGTCCGTCGTCACCAGGACGAGCGTGTCGCCGCTCCGGTACGTGTCACGGACCTTGCCGCGATAGTGCTGACCGAGCGCCGGCAGCTGCGTCTGCTGGAGCGTATGGGGAAGCTGAGCGTGAAGAGCGGAGGTATTCACTGGCGCCTCGCGGCCCGCCCCTCTGGAAAGTGGGGCACGGCGAGAGAAGGGTGGGCCTGTTGCTGAGGCGCGCGACTCTACTGGAGCGTGGCCGGCATGGAAGCAGGACCGTAGGCCGCCGCCAGGTAGAGGAACGCCGGGTTGACGCGCAGGATGCCGTCCACGTAGGCGACCGCATACGGAGCCCCGGACGCCCGGTCCACCTGGACCGCGCTCTCCGGCTGGATGCCCCAGTGCGCCAGCAGCGTGCGGGCCACCAGCTCCGCCGCCTCACGCTCGGACAGTCCCTGCAGGCTCTCCCGCCGGTCTTCCGGCCAGCGCTCCGCGGCGCGGGCCTCCAGCACCAGCTCAATGCCCTTGCCCGCGTCAGGCGCCTGGAACAGGTCCATGCGCGAGTCGAAGCCGGGCGCGGCGAGCAGCTCACCGTGCTGGCTGATGGGGAAGAGCACCAGCGCCTGCGCCGCCTGCCCGGCCTCCAGGTCCGACTGACGGGCCACCTCGCGGAACATCTCGAGGCGCGTCGCGGGGGACTCGAACTCCAGGAACTCTGGCGGATGCGACAGCGCCTGACGGGCACTCATGGTCGCGCGCACGGGCGTGCCCGCACCGCCACAAGCGGTGAGCACGGAGACGAGCGAGAGGAGCAACCCAGGGAGCCAGCGACGCATACGCGCGGGAATATACCGATCTGCACCAGGATCAACCAGCTAAACTCGGAGGCATGCGTCCTGGGGTGCAACTCCCCGACGTTCCACGCCGGACGCGCGAGAAGACTCGGGAGTGTGCGTGGTTGGCACCCCGTCTCTCACCTGACTCGACGCTCTGGAATGGACGGTTTGAAACGGGTGAGGCCAGACCCGGTGCGAGGCGGAGCAGTCGCTCACGGCCTTCCAGCAACCCGGTCTCGCGGTGGCGCGGGGCACCTCTCTGGAGAGAGAAGACCCCGGCGCCGCTGCGAGCACGACGCGGGGACTTACGCCGCGTCCTTCTTGTACGTCTCGCCGTGGTGCTTCTCGCACAGGCCGGCCTTGAACGTCTTGGTGCGGCACCCGTCCTTGGAGCAGGTGCGGTAGCGCGAGTGGGGCAGGTCGCCCTGGCGCCACTGCTTGAAGTGGAAGAAGCAGTAGCTCTTGGCGCGGTAGGGGCGCTTGCAGCCCTCCACGGTGCAAGCCTTCTTGCCGCTGCCCTTGGCGGTGCGGGGCCAGTGGGTGAGCTTCTTCTGGGTCGTCGGGGTGGCCTCGGCCATTGTGGAACCTCTCCTGCGAAACGATGCGGGTACCTCGGCGCCACGAGCACGTGGACCATCCGCCGGGTACGAAAAAGGCGCACTGTCTAGCGCCCATGCCACCCGAACGCAAGGAGACGCCGGAAGACCGGTGTCCGCGCGGATGTCAAGGCACCGGAGCGCCGTCCTCGGAACCCGGGACAGCGGGCTCTGCTTCCGGGGCCGTGGGAGGGAGCGTCTTCGCCCTGGGAACGGGCGACAGCAGGTCGTCCAGCACGGAGGACTGGCCCCGGGTCGGCCGCCGTCCCTGCCGTCGGGAGGCCAGGGTGGGGGCGGGAGCTTCCTCGCTCGGCATCTCCTCCAGCCGGACCTTGAGCCGCATCGGCTTGCCCAGCCGGTGGATGCGCAGCCGCACGTCATGGCCCACGCCCCGTGCTGCCACCTGCCAGCGCAGGGTGTGAGCCCGCCGCACGCGCCGCGCGTCGAGCCCGATGATGACGTCGCCGTGGTGCAGGCCCGCGCGCTCGCCCGGGCCTCCCTCCACTACCTCCGTCACCACCACGCCCTGGCCATGGCCCAGGTTGAAGGCCTCGGCGACCTCGGGCGAGTAGTCCTGCACGCTGATGCCCAGCCAGCCCCGGCGCACGCGCCCGTGGGCCCGCAGCTGCGGAATCACCGTCTTCGCGATGTCGATGGGAATGGCGAAGCCGATGCCCTGGCCCGCCACGTTGACGGCGTTGGCCACCGCCACCACGTCGCCGTGCAAGTCGAGCACGGGGCCGCCGGAGTTGCCCGGGTTGATGGACGCGTCCATCTGCATGTAGTCGAAGTCGCCGTCGCGGCCGTTGGGCGTCACGTCGGTGCGTCCCATGTAGCTGACCACGCCCACCGTCACCGAGTGCGACAGGCCGAACGGGTTGCCGATGACGACAATCCAGTCCGCGGAGCGCACGTGCGACGCGGACGCCAGCCGCAGCACCGGCAGCCGGCGCGGGGCCTCGATTTTCAGCAGCGCGCAGTCGGTGCGCGCGTCCTCGCCCACCACTCGCGCGACGTACTCCTCCGCGTAGCCGCGAGGGTGCATCACCGAGACGACCACCTCCGACGCGCCCTCCACCACGTGGGCGCTGGTGAGGATGTAGCCGTCGGCGTGGATGATGAAGCCGGAGCCGATGCCCTTCTGCGGCTCCTCGCCCGACACGGCGGCTTCATCCGTCATCTGCCGGGTGGTGATGGAGACGACCGATGGCATCGCCTTGCGAGCCACATCGCTCAGCGTGGCCCGCTGGTTGTCCAGCGAACGGTTCTGGGCCTCGAGCCACAGACGTCCGCGACCGCGCCCGGCGGCCTGCGCTGGGGTCGCCAGCGCGCACGCCAGCGCGGTCAGGATGACGACACTCTTGATGAAAGGAGCCCTGCCCATGCCCCGCCTCCGCCCCGACCGACCACCCACCCACGCAACCTAGGGAGGGGAGACCTGTCGCGGAAGCGGACCTGTCGGCCAGGCTACTTCTTCTGCGCGATGATGCGGTTGACCGCTGCCCGGTCCTCCGCGCTGATGCGCTCGCGCGGAGCGGGAGCGTCCGTCGTCCGGGAGACAGCGCCCTTCGCATCCTCGTACGCGTCCTCCAGCCCGTCCTTCACGCGGTCCATGGCGTCGGGCTTCACGGCGCGCTTCCAGGCCTTCTCCATGTGTTGCAAGGGCGTGCGGCCGTCCACCTCTCCCGACGACAGGAAGATGCCGAGCCCCACCGCGCAGACCGTCCAGACGATGAACTTCAAAGCTCCCATGCTCACAGCCTCCTACGTCTTCTTACATCGAGCAGGGACGGGTGGCGAGTTTCCGACCGCGTGTATGTGATCCGCGCTGACAGGGGAACCCCGGGCCCTTAATGTCCGCCGGCTTGCAGCCCGAAGAGCTCTTTCAGGCCGCCCGAGCCAGGGCGGCGCAAATGGACGTGGGGCGTGGAGACGCGGTGGTGGAGCGCGTCCGGGCCGCCGCGTCGTCGTTGTTCAGTCGGATTCCCGAGCCGCCGGTGTACCGCCGCGCCGAGGACCCTTCACGCCAGGCGGCGCAGGCGTTGCTGCCGGAGATGGAGCGGGTGCTGGCGGAAGCGCTGGCGGCGGGAAGAGATCCGTCGATGGCGCCCGCGCTGGAGAAGCTGGTGGCCGCGTTGCTCGCTCATGGCGAGGCGCTGTGCCACACCGCGAGCGGGCGGCTGGAGGCGGCCGAGACGGCCTGGCGACGCGCGCTGGAACTGGAGCGGGCCGCGCATCCGACGCGCCACCTGGTGACGGCGCCGCCGCGTCCTCCGCCGGTGTTCGACAAGCCGTCCGGAGGCTCGCGCTTCGACCCCCGGCCCGCGCCGCAGGCGAGCGTGAAGCTCGTGTGTCCCAACACGGGCTGCAAGCGGGTGGGCGACTACGCCTTCCTGACGAGCCACGCGTACAACCGCTTCGTCTGCCCCGTGTGCGGCACGCCGTTCCTGGCGTACTTCGGCGAGCTGCGAGGGCTGGAGGTGGAGGTCCGCCGCAGCTCGAAGCGCTACTTCTTCACGGTGGACGAGGTGGGCACCACCAACTCCTCGCGCATCGAGTTCGAGGAAGCAGGCGGGCAGGAGTTCCCCGCCGCGCGCAGGGACCTGCTCGCGTTCCTCTACACGGAGGCGCGGGAGCTGAAGGTGGTGGTGAACCTCACCAACCAGCGGCTCATGTGGGTGAGCCCCGCGTCGTCGTGCTTCGTGGCGACGGTGGCGTTTGGCGAGGGAGCGCCGGAGCTGGTGGCCTTCCGCGCGTACCGGGATGACGTCCTGCGGAAGAGCCCGCTCGGGCGTGGGTTCATCCGGGGCTACTATCGCTGGGGTCCGGACGTGGCGCGGTGGGTGTCGCGGAGACCGGTGGCCCGAAGCGGAGTGCGCTGGGTGTTGCGTCAGGTGCATGACCGCCTGACCAGGAGTGGATACTCGTGACGCAGGAAGGAATCGGCGCGCCGCCGCCCGCGAAGCCGACAGGTGGCGGAACGAAGCTGTTCATGGCCCTGATTGCCGGCTTGGGGATGGCGGGCGTGGTGTACCTGGGCGTGCTGGAGGCCCGGCGCTCGCAGCTGGTTCCGGATGGCGCGGCCACTCCTTCGTTCGAGCTTCAGCGACACGAGGGTGGCGTGCTGAAGCTGGAGGACCTCCGAGGCCAGGTGGTGATGCTGGACTTCTGGGCGACGTGGTGTCCGCCGTGTCGCGAGGAGATGCCTGCGCTGGTGAAGCTGGCGAAGGAGTACGAGTCTCAGGGGCTCGTCTTCCTGGCGGCCAGTCGGGATGACGGGGACATGGCGCCCAAGCTGGTGGACAACTTCATGCGCAACCACCTGCCGGACCTGAAGCCCTACGTGGTGTACGCGGGGGACGATATGGCGCAGGCCTTCCAGGTCAGCGCGCTGCCGACGCTCTACTTCCTGGACCGCGAGGGCAAGGTGACGGACGCGCAGCGAGGCGCCCTGTCCGAGGACGCCCTGCGCCGTCGCATCGAGCGGGCCCTGAAGCAGTAGCGGTTCGTCCCACTCATCGAGGACCGACAGCGCGCACGAGAAAGGCGCCGATGTCCTCGTGGGACAAGGGCGCCTCGGTTCTCGTCGGTGGATGGCCTGACTACTTGCCGGGTGTCGGTGGCGGAGTCGTCGCCGGCTTCGTGTCCGTAGCCGGCGGCTTCGAGGCGGGAGCTGGCGAAGCAGGAGTCGTCGCCGGCTTCGTGTCCGCAGCCGAAGGCTTCGCGGCGGGCGCTGGCGTGGGCGGAGTCGTCGCCGGCTTGCTGTCCGTGGCGGGAGGCGTCGCCGTGCCCGTGGGCTTCCCAGCGGGAGGCTGCTGTCCCGCGGGGACGACGGTCTCCCGACCCTCGGTCTCCACTTCGGAGCGCACGAGCTTGAAGTCGACGCGGCGGTTCTTCGCGCGACCCAGCGCGGTGTCGTTGGTGGCGATGGGCCTGTCGAAGCCGAAGCCCGCGGAGGTCAGGCGCTTGCGGTCGATGCCCTTGGACACCAGGTAGTCGAGCACCGAGCGCGCTCGCCTGTCGGACAGGCCCATGTTGAGCTGCCGCGAGCCCTTGTTGTCCGTGTGGCCTTCGATGAGCACCGGACCCAGCGTGGGGTTCTTCCGGAGCACCGTCGCCACCTCGTCCAGCAGCGGATACGAGCGCTTCTGGATGACGGCGGAGCCCGTCTCGAAGAGCACGTTGCCCTTGATGCGGATGCGGTCCGACTCGACGAACACGTACGGCGGCGAGTCGAACGGGCAGCCGTTGTTCTCCGGCGGTCCGAACTGCTCGGGGCAGTCGTCCTCGTTGTCGGGCACCTCGTCGCCGTCGGTGTCCGGGCAGCCGTCGTAGTCCTTGGGGCCGGGCTTGTCCGGGCACTTGTCGAACTCATCGGTGATGCCGTCGCCGTCGGTGTCCACCTCGGGGCAGCCCTTGCGCTCCTTGAGTCCCTTCACGTCGGGGCAGCTGTCCTCGCCGTCCACCACGCCGTCGCCGTCGTTGTCCGGGTCGGGGCAGCCGTCGCTGTCCTGGAAGCCATCCTTGTCCTCGGCCTCGTTCGGGCAGCGGTCCCTGACGTCGGGCACGTTGTCGCCATCCGAGTCCTGGAAGCGCTCGTCGTAGCGCAGCCCGAACATGACGCGCAGGGCCTCGCGCCCGTAGCCGCTGGAGATGTTGAGGCCTCGGCCCACGTTCAGCTCCAGCCCCCAGTTGCCCCAGATTTTCGCGCGGGCGCCGACGAGCAGCTCCCACGGCGTCTTCAGCGAGTCGGACTGGTCGAAGTTGAAGGGGCGCACCAGCGGCGTGCCCAGGTGCATCTCCGCCGTGGCCTGCACGTCCGTGAAGCGCCCCAGGTTGGGCAGCTCGCCAATGACGCCGGCGCCGAGCGTCAGCTCGTCGTCCACCAGGAGGTTCAGGTACTGCGCATGCTTGCGCAGCTTCACGCCCGCGTTGCCCACCACGCGGATGGGGATGGGCAGCACCTCGAAGCGCTGCTCCACCGCGAGGCGCGGCGCGAAGACGAAGCCCCGCTCGCCCGTGAAGCTGTCCGCGTCACCCGTCGGCGCGCGGACCTCGGCGATGAGCGACAGGCCCACGGGGAACTTCTCGCGGTCCAGCAGGTGGACGCGCGGCACCAGTCGGAGGTCGCCCAGCGTGGTGCGGCTCACCCCGGCGGCGCCCGGGAAGTTCGGGGCGTTCAGCGCTTCACCCAGGAGGTGGAAGTTGTCGCCCTGGATGAGCGTGAAGGGCAGGTCGATGCCCACCTCCAACCGCTCGTGGAGCTGGTAGGCGAAGAGCAGGTGGGCGTCGAGCCGGTACGGCAGCAGGTCGCCCAGCTTCTCCTCGCCATCCTTCAGGGCGAGGATGCGCCAGTTGAAGTCGAACAGCAGTGCGCCCCGGAAGCTGCCGACGGGCTCGTTGCCGCCGGTACCCTCCAGCGCGATGCCGCTGTTCTGCGCGGGCGTGGGCTTGACGGGAACGGCGTCGAAGCCTCGGGAGAAGGGGTCGTGTTCCGCGTGGACCGTCGCCGAGCCCAACAGCAGGCTCATCAGGACGAGTCGGACGGCGGAGCCGCTCAGGGGCCGCCACCGTGGAGAGTGGCCGGAGCTGGTGCCTCGCATGATGGCAGCTCATACCATCCGGTCCCGAGGGGCGGAAACAAATGACCCACCCCTCGGGCCAAAATACAGCCCTGCGCTACTTCTCCATGAAGGACTGCGCGGGAATGACGGTGATGGCGTCCGGGCTCACAGGGAGCTTGAAGGGGATGATGACCTTGTCCAGGTCCAGCAGCTCCTGGGACTTGTCGGACGCGTAGGTGATGGGGGAGGGCTGGCCTGCGCGCAGGGCGTTGGCGAGTCCTTCCGCGTCCTGCGTGACGAAGGCGAAGTTGAGGCCCGTGGGGTGGAGGCGGCGGCGCAGCACCTCCTGCACGGACTGGGGCGTCATCTTCGTGAGGGCCTGGCGGTACTGCTCCAGGAAGTCAGGCGTGCCGTAGAAGAGCGAGTCGATGGCGTAGCCCAGCCGGCGCGGGTCCGTCTGCTCCCAGAGGCGCGAGTAGCCCTGGAGGAAGCCGCGCATCAAGTCGAAGCGCTCCTGGGGGATGGGCTCCTTGACCAGCTGGTCCAGGAAGTACACCGCGCCGCGCGTGGCGAACATCGCGTTGCCGGGCTCCACCGGGCGAATCCACAGGGTGAGGTCCTGCTGGGTGCGCGCGATGTTGGTGCGGTTGTACGTGGTGCCCGGGTCCTCGATGAAGTGCTCGGCGTAGGCGTAGTCGCCGTAGTTGAGGCCGCGCTTCTCGCGCAGCTCGTTGAAGAGCAGGCCGATGGACTGACGGTGCTCGCCCAGGTGCGTGAGCGCGAAGGCCAGCGGGAAGAAGTCCGCGTCGCCTCGGCGCACCGGGTTGACGTAGCCCATGCTGACGGCGGTGGAGAGCGTCTGCTTCTGGATGATGACGGCGCGGCCCGAGGTCGTGGGCAGGGTGGGCAGCGTCACGCGCGGCGCGCCGGTGGCGGGCAGGGTGCCCAGGCGCGAGAGCAGCGACTGCTTCAGTGCATCGTCCACCGCGCCGGCCAGGCCGACCACGAGCCGGTCCTGCGTGAAGACGCGCTGGGCGTGGGCCTTCACGTCGTCCAGGGTGATGGACTTGAGGCCCTGCACGGTGCCACCGGTGTAGTGCGCGTAGGGATGGCCGCTGTAGATGAGCGCGTCGAGCGCGACCTTGCCGAGCCCCTCGTCGTTGGCGCTGCGCAGGCCGTTCTCCACGTCGCTGACGGCGTTGGCGCGCAGGCGCTCCAGCTCGGACGTGTCCAGGCGGGGCGCGAGCAGCACGTCGGTGAAGAGGTCCAGGTAGCGCGGCAGGAAGTCCTTGTGGACGCGGCCCGCGAAGGTGGTGAACTCCTTGTCCGTGGCGACCTCCAGCTCGGCGGCCATGGGGAAGAGCGCCTCCAGCAGCTGCGCGGAGGTGAGCTTCTTGGTGCCGCCCTCGGCCATCAGCGAGGCGGTGAGCGCGGTGAGCCCTTCCTTGCCCTTGGGGTCATCGATGGAGCCCGTGTGGAAGACGAGCCGGAAGGTGACGATGGGCGTGTCCGGGCGGGCGAGGACCACCAGCTCCAGCGGCTTGGGCTGCTTCAAGGGGACAGCGGGCACCTCCTTCGGCGCCGCGGCCGTCTTCTCGGTGGCGGGAGGCGTGGCTTGCGTCTCCGTCGTGGGAGGAGGCGTCGTCTCGGGCGCGGGCTTCTGCGTGGAGGCGCAGCCGGCGAGGGACAGGAGGGCGATGAGGGACAGCAGGGCCTTGGCGTTCATCACTTCGTCCCTCCGGCGGCGTCGACCTTGGGGGTGAGGCTGAGCTGGGTGAGGTTGGTGGCCTTGAGGTAGCGCTTGGTGAAGTCGGAGAGCTGCGCGGGCGTCACCTTGGCGAGGTTCGCGAGCTGGCGCTGGAATCCATCTGGAGTGCCGAGGATGCCGGCGTACCAGCCCAGTTGGATGCCGACCTCGCGCGGCGTCTGGAGGGCCATCAGGGCGCCATAGCGCGCGTTGTCCTGGATGGCCTTGACGCGAGCGGCGTCCACCTTGCCGGCGGCCAGGTTGCTGACCTCCTTGAGCAGGGCCAGGCGCACGCGCTCGCGGTCCTTCTCGTCCTTGAGGGTGGCGGTGAGGGTGAAGAGGTGCGGGTCGCGGTGCTCGGAGTAGTCGCTGCCAATGGTCTCGACGAGCTGCTTCTCCAGGACGAGCTGCTTGTAGGCGGGGCTGGTGGGGCCGACGAGGTAGGCCACGAGCACCGTCTGGAGGGCGGAGTCGGCGGTGTTGGCGGACGCGGCGGGCGTGTGCCACGCGAGCACCTGGCGCGGCTGGGTGGGCTGGGGCCAGTCGACGTGGGCGGTGCGCGGCTGCGTCTGCGGAGGCTCGGTGGGGACGGTGATGGTGGACGTCTTGCGGTTCCACGGGCCGTAGTGTTCGCGCACCAGCTTCATCACCTGGGCGTCATCGAAGTCGCCGACGATGAAGAGCATGGCGTTGTCGGGGGTGTACCAGCGCTCGAAGAAGTCGCGGCTGTACTGGTAGGCCTCCGGCATGGCCTTGATGTCGTCGTAGAACCCGAGCGTGGTGTGGCGGTACGTGTGCTTCGTGAAGGCCGCGGCGTTGAGCGTCTCCTCCATCTTGAGGTACGGGGCGGCGGCGTTCTTGTGGTACTCGCCGAGCACCGCGAGCGCCTCGGTGCGGAAGGACGGCTCGGAGTACTCGAGGTTGCGGAAGCGGTCCGCCTCGATGTCGATGAGCTGGGGCAGTCCCGCCGTGGGCCCATACGAGTAGTAGAGGGTGATGTCGTCGGTGGTGAAGGCGTTGTCGTCGAAGCCGAACGTGCCGAGAATGCGCTCGCGCTCGCCTTCGGGGTGACGCTGGGTCCCCTTGAACATCATGTGCTCGAAGAAGTGGGCGAAGCCCGTCTTGCCGGCCTCCACTTCGTTGCGCGAGCCGACGCGCACCACGGTGACGTACGCGATGATTCCCTGGGACGGGTAGGGCACGCGCACGACGGTGAGGCCGTTGGGGAGCTTGTCCGTCTGGAGCGTGTACGGGAAGGACTGGGTGGCGGCGCTCTTCTGCGCCAGCGCGGGGAGCGCGGTGCCCAGGGCGAGCAGGAGGAGGGGAAGCAGTCGTCTCATTCGGTGTCCTCGTGGCCGCTGGGGAGCGCGAGGGCTGTCCGAGCGGGGAGGCGACCCTACGACGGTGAAGCTGGAGGGGAAGCGACTTCCAGGCCGAGTGTCCGCCTTCGTGCGAGAAGGTGAGGTGGTGGACGCTCAGGAGGATTGACGCGCGGCCGTCAGCGGTTAATGTGAGGAAGACGCGGTCGAAGCGGTGGCCGCAAGGCAGCAAGCAGTCAGTCAACACCCCGGGGGCGACCCGGTTTCGACGGGGGCATAGAAGTTCGAGACGCGTGCCGAGCTTGTCAGGTAGCTCGTAAATCCAACCCGGCAAAGACACAAAAGCCAACGACAACGTTGAGCTCGCGCTGGCTGCCTAAAAACAGCTGTTAGTGCGCGGTCCCCCAGCTCTCGGCCCGTGGGGTTGGGATCGACCGTCATAATGCGGGCTGGCTGCCAAGGGTGCCTGGGCCCGAGGTGGCGAGACCTTTCCAGGACCGGCTTCAGGAATCCCGTCCGTGGGAGTCTTGAGGACGTAGCAAATCGCGGACTACGCACGTAGGGTCGAAGGACCGAAGGCTTTCGGACGAGGGTTCGATTCCCTCCGCCTCCACAGTTTAGCCTTGTAGTTACGGGTAGTTAGACGCTTCAACTGCCCGTGTTGCACGTATGTCGCATTCGGGAACAGAGGGGCGGTCGAGCACAGAGACCGCCTCTCTCCGAGTGTCGGGGCTCAGGTGGGCGTAGCGCATCGTCATTTCGATGGTCGCGTGCCCCATCAGCTCCTGAATCACCTTCAGCGGAACCGCCCTCATCGCAAGGTGGCTCCCGTAGGTGTGCCGCAGGTCGTGCCAGCCGATTTGCCCCTGCTCGCGGGTAATGCCCGCCGCCCGGAGCGCGCGACGAAGCGGCGCCTTCATCAGCCCTGCCGTCAGTGGCTGTCCGTCCTCTTGGCAGAAGACGAAGCGGCCCCGAAGGTGCCGGTGTGCCTTGAGGGCATCCACCACGGATGCGGGCAAATCGACCATTCGCTCGCGCCCGCTTTTCGGCAAGTCCTCCACGCCGTTCCAAATCGTCCGGTTGACGTTCAGCAGGCCCCGGGTCAGGTCCAGGTCGTTCCATTGGAGCCCCATCAGCTCCCCCTGCCGCAGCCCCGCCTTGAGGGCGACGAGGAGCACGGGACGCCACTCCGGTTCAGCGGCTGCAACGAGCCGCTCGGCCTCCTCAAAGCTCAGGAAGTCGAAATCAGGCTTGGGCACCTTCACGAACAGCTTCACGTGTGGAGCCTTCGCGATGACCTCTTGCTCCTCCGCGACAGCTAGGAGCTTGCTGAGCGACGACAGGACGTTGTTGATGAACTTCTTGCCCAGCGTCTTGGGTGCAGCGTCCTTGCGCTTGCGAATGGCTGCCTTTGTGGGGGCTTCCTTGCGTGCACGAGTAGCCGAGGACTTCTTCTTCATTGCGGCTTTGAAGTCCTCGATTTGCGCCGGGCCGATGTCATCCAGTGCCATCTCCCCGAAGAACGGAATGATGTGGTTCTCCAGGTGCCGTTGCTGGGTGTCTGCCGTTGAAGCCTTGTTGTTGTTCTCGCTGTAGGTGAGGAATCGCGGCGCGAAATTCGCCAGCGTAGGCGCGCTCCCCTCCTCTTGCTTGCTCTCCTTTCCGAAGGTCCCGTTGAGGAGTGCGGTCCTCAAGTCGCGTTCGTATGCCTCGGCACCACGGCGAGTTTGAACGGGCGAGAACTTCACGACTCGCTGTTTCCGTCCGTCCGCGTGCTGAAACACGAAGTCCACTTGCCACGCCTCCTCTGACTTCCCTTCCTTCGTCGTCCACTTCCGCAACCTGACGCTCATCGTCGACTCCCAAGCGCAGAATCGCGGCCCTTACCCGAGGGCCACGTTACCAGTGCGTCCCGCCGAATGCGGAGTGCTTTTCCGATGCGCGCGACTCCCGGCACCTGCCCAAGCCGAATGGCCTCGTAGAGCGTCTTCCGGTTCACGCGCAGCAAAGCGGCGGCCTCGTCCACGGTGAGAAAAGTAGGTGTGTCTTCCGGGCTGCTGAGTATGGGCTCGGACATGGCTACCTCGGGAAGACGCGGCGGGGCGCGAGGCGACCGAGGGCATGGAGCCCGATGCCGATGGCGTCCCAGACGTTGTGATGGAGGGTGGCGGTGCTGGGCAGCTCGACGCGGAGATGCTCGGCGGCGTCGAGACGCTGTTTGATGCGCTCGATGAACGCGTCCGCTTCGACGGTGCCCTTCCAGTCGCGCGGGTAGACGCTGCGACGGCCGGCGACGTTCGGCAGGAAGCCGCCGAGCATCCCCACGACGCCAGCCAGTTGGATGAGGTCGTTCTGGTCGCCCTTCTGGTGCCCGGCGGCGTAGACACGGGGCAGCTCGATGATGAGCTGGAAGGGCTCGTCGCCCACGCGGGGACGAAGCCAGTCACGGACCGCGAAGGCCATGGAAGCCCACGAAGCCAGCGACAGCTCTCCGTCCTGACGGTCGGGGTTCTTCGGCAACCCAGCGGACAGGAGTGACGCGCGTTCGTGCACCGGCACATCGAACACAGCGACGCCGCAATGCCGGAGGCCAGGGTCAATGGAGACGAGCTTCACCGTGAAGCCTCCCCGCTGCCCTGGCTCAACGCGTGCTCGAGACGCGCTTTCGCGATGGCCAGGTACTCGGGCTCGCGCTCGATGCCGATGAACTCGAAGCCCTCGGCAAGCGCGGCAAGCCCGGTGGTGCCACTGCCTGCGAACACATCGAGGACGGTGCCGCCCGGGGGCGTGACGAGTCGACACAGCCATCGCATCAACGCAACCGACTTCACCGTGGGATGGGAGTTGCGCCCGTCTCCAATATCCTCCCCGTCTCGCAGCGCGTTGAGCGCCTTGCTTCCGTCCGCCCCCGCGCGTGACTCGGCGTCCGAGCGAAGCGGAAGCTGGGCGCAACCGGCATCTCGTTCGGCGCGCGAGGGCTTGGCGATGTAGAAGAATCGGGATGCGCCCTTGGGAAGCATGTCCGAGGCTTCTTCATCGAACGTCACGTGCGCGGGCCATGCCGCCCTGTCCTCGCGCGGGAGTCGGCATGCATTGATGTTGAGAGCCCCCGTCCCGTGTTGGAGGACATTGGCGGCCACCGTGCCGGTGAGCGGCTTGCGCGCGAGAATCCAGTGCTCGGCGGCAGGCTTGAGCGCCGTGCCCCATCCGCGCCACTGGCGAGCGGCTTCTGTCGCGGGTTCGTCGCGACGCTCGCGGGACGAAAGGTTCGCCTTGAGTCCCGTGCTCGCGAGCCAGAGCTGGCCGGCGGCGGCTCTTGGATGGTGTCCAGTGATGGCGCGTCGGAACCAGTTGGGGCCGGGCTTGCCCTTCTCCGTGACGAGTCGTTCGACAAGCGCGCGAATAGGCTCGGGCACCTCGTCGACTCTGAGCAGCTCAAGGAGCGTCGGCCAATGGGACTTGCTGGGCACTTCGGGTTGGGAGCCCTGCGACGTCCAGTGCCCCGCCATGCCATTGCGCCCGAATGCCGCGTCGATTCGCGCATTGGTGAGCCCGGCACGGTCTCGCATCTCCGCAATCCAGCGGGTAACAAGCCGGACATCGTCCAGACAGGCTCGTTGCTTATCGATGGCCTGTGACACATCAAGTGACTTGGGGAACCCAGTGCCGAAGAGGTGCATGACAATGTCGCGCACCTCGAAGCCCGCTTCCTCCAGGGCGGTGGCCGTCCAATGAGAGGTGCGCGGCAGGGCCCACACGAGCGCGTGGCCGCCGGGCTTGAGCACGCCAAGGGCTTCACGGAGGATGCCAGCAAGCCAATTCACCCACGCATGGCGGCCTCCTCGGTCGCTATCCCACGTGTGGTTCATCAGCCCGATTCCGGCAGGTGGGTCCGTGACAATGGCGTCGATGCTGTTGGGAGCGAGCACCCGGGCGACGTGCGATGAGTCGCCAAGGAGCAGGGCGGCGCGTTCGGTGAGCAGTTCTGTCTTCACATCACTTCTGATGGGGACACTTTCCGCGACTGGTTCACGCGGCCTTCTTCGCGTCTGGTTCCCACACCAGTAGGCGCCCCTTGCCGTCCCTCACCGTGGCCGCGTCCTTCGAGAGCACGCGCGAGAGGGCGGGCTCGGCTTCGATGGCCCCCGCGAGGTCCGGCGTCACCTCGCGCATGGCCTGCCGCATGAGTTCCGCCATGCGCTCGGCGGCGTCATGGAGGCGGTTGGGGCAGTCCGCGCGCAGTTCCGCAACCAATTCGTCGTGCACCATGAGGACGAGGCGTGAGCCCCAGAGGGGAGAGCGACGGTCCGCGTACATCTCTCGGGACACGCGCCAGGTCGCCAGCTTCGCGCCCACGGCACCGAGCCCCTGGAAGGGCGTGTTGAGCCACTGCGTGTAGCCACACCCGCCCCGGAGGATGTTGGCGCCCGGAATCATGACGTCCACGAGCTGGCCGTTGCGCGTGTACGCGCTGGCGCTGCCGAAGAGGACGCGTTGCTCGGGCCACGCGTCGAGCCACCTGTCGCCGTAGCGGCGCGACACCTCGACGCACGCGGCGCAGACCATCTTCACCTTGCCTTGGACGCGCACGGGGACGCGCTCCACACCGCACGTGTCCGCCACCTTCGCCATCAGGCAGAACCGGACGCCGTCCTTGGCGCGTGCGTGGTACGCCATGCCGCCGGCCCCGAGGCCCCCGCCCTTGCCGAAGTTGAAAATCTTGGCGAGGGAGCGGAAGGACGTGGCCGTCGCCTCCTTAGCCTTCACGCGCGGCAGGAGGGCGTCGTAGCTCTCCCCAAGGAAGGTGGCCGCCGCCGAGGTGTGGACGTCCTCCTTGGCCAGCAGCGCCTCGGCCATGCGCGAGTAGCCCACGTCCCAGATGGCACGCTGGGCCATGGTGCGCAGCTCCAGGCCGCCGTAGTCCACGGAGCAGAAGACGAAGCCAGGGCGGGCCTCGTGGCACTCGCGCACGCCTCCTCGCTGGGGAAGCTGCTGGTAGTCGCTGGAGACGCGCGTCGTGGACACCAGCACGTTGAAGCGCGGGTTGAGGGGCGTGGTGGTGCCGGCCTCCAACTTGCCCAGGTATGTGGAGCGGTACTTGTCCACCTTGCCGGCCTTGCCCAGCTCCTCCAGCACCGTGTCGCCCGAGTCGAGGAGGGTGTCCCGGTCCGTGGCCACCTGTCCCTCGGGGAAGCGTGTCGAGGGAGGGGTGACGGGAGGCGAGCCGTTGTAGGCGGCGGTGACGAGTTGGGCGAGGCGCTTGGAGTCCTTGGTGCCGTTGGGGCGGAAGATGCCGGCGGCCTGGAAGTGCGCGCGGTTGGCCTTCCACTCTTGCTCGACGCGGCGGCGCAGCTCCTCGACGCGTCCGGCATCGGTGCGAAGCCCCCAGATGGAAGCGAAGTGGAGCGCGAGAGCGGCGCAGACCTGGTCCCCTTCGGCGTGGAGGTTGCCGCCGTTGGGGATGCTGGATGCGGCGCGCTCTTGCGAGAGGTGGACGTCCAGCGTGAAGCGCGCGTCCCGTAGCGGGTACTTCACGGCGCCTTCGGGCCACTTCTCCAGCGGCACACCGTCCAACTCGCCGTAGCGCAGGCGCCACGCGTCGGGGGCGTGCTTGTCGGCGGAAATGTCGAGGCCGAGGTGCCGCCGCACCAAGAGGGCCAGCGGGTAGCGTGCGCCCTCATCATCTCCGAGCGGGCGACCCGTCTCCGGGTCCACACCGTGGAGTCCGCGGGCGATGTCCAGAAGAGCCTCGCGGATGGCCACGTCATGGAATCGCCCTGCCTCGGCGGCAGCGAAGACGGCGTCCACAAGTCGCGGGTCATCCGCGCACATGACGCCCAGGTCGTACGGGAGATTGGCGCCCGTCAGTTCGAGGTCCGGCTCGCGGAGTGCATCGCGGAACCACGCACGGGCCTGGGCGGCGGAAAGGAGCTGCTCGCTTCCAGCCGCCTCCAGGGCGATGGAAGCGCAGACGAGCGGCGGCGCGAGGAGTCCGGGTTGAATCGGGTACGTCTCGGTGTCGAAGCTAAAGAGGGTGGCCACAACACCGAAAGGCCCGTGACGTGGGCCAGCCGTGGCGCCCCAGATGGAACGCCAAGAAGTCCAGAGGTGAAGGGGACGTCAGCCCAGGGCGTCCGCGAGCGGCGGGAGCTTCGCGGCGGCGCGCTTGGACTCGATGGCGGCCAGCTCCGTGTCCGTGGGGCTCACGTTGCTCCAGCGGTAGCCCTCGATGACCTTGCCGGGCCTGCCGTCCTTCTCCGGGAGCGTCTTGGGGAAGACGTCGCAGTCCACCAAGAGGAAAGCGCCGGCCTGCTTCGCCTCGGTGAACTTGGCGATGAAGTCTGGGGAGACTTCGTGCTCCTCGGCCCCAGCCAGGGCCATGAGGAAAGCCTTGAAGCGCCCGCCTCCGTTCTTCTTCGCGTCGGAGAGGTTCTCCACGTAGCTGGTGACGAGGCCGGGCCGCGTGGGCTCGGTGTTGGGCTGGGTCCGCTCCGAAGTTACCACCTTCACTTCAGCGATGGCGGACAGGCCCTTGAAGCCGTCTTTGGTGCGGATGGACTGCACCTCCAGGCGGTAGCGGCCTGCCTTGAGGTACTGCGCGCCGAGGGCGGCCTGAGAGGTGGCGATTCGTGCGAGTGCTGCGTTGCTCATGTCCCGTGTTCCTAGTCAGGTGGCGGGACGTCGAGAGGACGTCCTTACCTTCCTTTATGGGGACGCTTTCTGAGAGTGGCCCAACGCCCTCCTTGGCGTAACTGAAAGAAGGTCAGCGTTCTTGAATCTAAAGGATTTTTTGCAAGATTTGGTTGATTTCGTCGGATCGAACCTGTTCCCAGCAAAGTGCTTTCTTAAACTTCATGTCAGCCTTGTTTCGTAAGCCCATCGCCTTGATTAGTAGAGCCTCAGTGTCCGCAATGAGGTCGTTCGGGGGGCCTTTCCCAATGGTTGCCAACTTCTTGAGGCCATGGAGTCCTAGATTGCTAGTTGATTTCAGGACAGCTCGAAACCCAAACCAACTGAAGCGATCCCAATGGCCTTTGTGTTCGTCGCCTAAATGTTCTCTTAAGCGCACGCCAATGCCACGTTTGCGCGCAAGGCCGACATAATGCGGTCCATGATTTCCATAGAGAATGTAGATTCCGCTCTGCTGTCTAAAGTCGGTCACGCGGAGGTGGGGCAAGTTCCAGTAACGACGTCCTAGCATGCGGAACGAATGTCCCTTGCCTGGAAACCAGTTCACTTGATCTGCATGCCAAAACAAACCATAGGACTGAATGAGCATGTTATTCGCTGGGCTTGGTGATGAAAATGTTCTTTATGTAATTCTCGTGCGCGTCGCCAAACTCTAGAGACAATGCGTGTCGAGTTAGTCCTGCATGGGAGAAAAAGACACCCTGGATGAGGGTTTGGTGAAATCTGGCGGCCATTTCGGGATTGTCCTTTAGGGCCCGTGTAGCTGCTTGCTTGTCGTAGGCGAGGGTTTCTTTTCTGTGTTTCAGGATGAGGTTTTTCGCTAGCTCAATGGTATTGATCTTGAAGTGGAGCAGCTCAGTGATGAGGTCGTCGTAGTCTTCAACGCCGAGCTTGTTTATTTTAGGCCATGTTGAGTCCAAGGTCTTCTCGAGAATATCTACATCGAGAGGTCCGTGGTTTGCCTCAATAGGTGCTTGGTCTCTGTAGATTTCGCGGGCCTCCACGATACGTTCTAACTCAAGATCGACGGTTTCGAGTAGGGCGGAAACTCGATGGAGTGATCTCCGCAACTGTGCTGGAATTGATGTCACGTTTTTGTACTGAAGCGTATGGGATGCTGCTGCCCAGATGTGTTGGGCCGTTGTTCGTATCTGTACTTCGGCAACTAGATTGCCAAGACCCTCATAGGTTGGGACTTCAATCCATGTCTCTGGCATTTTGACCAATAAGTGCATGGAGAGGTACCCAAACTGGTTCTCGTCGAGGGCCTTGGCTTTGTCTTGCTTTTCAATGACATGGAGCTTTCTCTCGATGAGCTTGGTGACTCTGTTGATGTCTCCGTGAAATTGCAGGATTAGCCTGAGCCCAATAAGATCGGTTAGCTCTGTTATGTGCCCGAGCTCTCGTGGCTTTCGATCAAGTTTTTCAGCTATGGAGGGCCATTGCTTTATTCTATATTGAATTGGGATGCTGAGTGGGATTTTGCTTGATTCGAGTGTGTGTGTGATGGCTTCCGTGAGTTTCTTGGAGAACCTCTCCGCCAGGGGGAGTGTTGACGTGTATTGTTCTTCGAGTTCTTCTAGTGCTGGAGGCATTTGATTTTGTCCCGTAGTATGGATGTGCAGTGTCACCGTACAAAGCGCAAATGGGCTTAGGGACTCTGCTGGAGTCCTCGACGCAGGAGATTAGAGGAATCTGCAAGAGGCGGAAAGTTCTCTCCATGGAGTATCTTCTGAAGCTGTCCGTCGGTCTGTTGAACGAACCTCGCCCTCTCGTGCGCCAGCGCGAATGCCTCGACGTAGTTCTGGGTATGCAGGCACACCTCCAGCTCAACGCATGGCGCCTGCTGCCCGGGGCGGTGCGTCCGTGCGAGGAGCTGCTCCCACATCGCCCCATCCGAGGGTGGTGTCACCACGAGGTTACGTGAGAACTGCTGAAGGTTCTTCCCTGTGGCGTGCGCCTTGATGCTCGCCACTACGGATCGCTTCCCTGTCTCCCGGAGGATGGCTTCGGATGCGGCCTTGCCCCCGCCGTAGAACGGCACGCCCGCCGCCTTGGCGATGCGTTCGCCCAGCTCCGGGTACTCGACCCAGACGATCCCCACCCGCGAGCGTGCCCACTCCGCTGCGTCCCTCACGAGAAAGTCCGACACCCTAACCACTTGAGGTTCGGGCTGCACGGCGGCATGAATCTCCGCCCACTCCGACCACGTCCCCGCGTGCCAGACGGGCTTGTCGCCCTCGTAGGGCGGCGTCATGTGCGCGCGGATAGCTGCCTTGGTGAGCAGCCCCGGTGAGTCCAGGTGCTCGCGGCGCTCGCCCTTGAGTTCCTCCCAGACTTCCTTGTTCCATTCCTTGCGCCGCGCGAACCACTTCTCAATCAGCTCCGGCGGTTCGCCCCTTGGGTAGCGCCAGCGGTGGAAGAAACCGGCGGACAGCTGCCGCGCGCAGGCCACGGACTGGAGTTGCTCCTGGAACTGCTCCCCGTCCGGACGCTCGCCCGCGTGCGCTAGCTCGATGAAGGCGAGGATCTGCGCGGGCACGGCCCCCAGCTTCCGCTCTCGGATGATGAGCGGCTTGTCCAGGGCGCTCTCTTCCGTGGCCACCACGCCGCGCGTCGAGTTGCGGCGGCGCTGGAATCCCTCGCGCACGTGCTCTCCCGGCTCGCACAGTTGCTCCAACGCGCCAGGAGGGGCCACCACCTTGCCCGGGTCCAGGGCCGTTCCCCACTCCTCGACGACGTGGTGCGCGAGTGGCAAAGGCGAGCCCTCACCGAGCGCCAGGCGCGACAGGTGCGCGTAGTCCTTGATGCTCTTGGACGCGAAGGTGCCGGAGAGCGCCACGAGGCGTGTCCGTGGGTGCTCCTCGAAGTAGCGGAGGAAGCGGCCCGTGCGCGTAGACTTCGGGTCCTTGAGGTTGTGAGCCTCGTTGAGAATGACGAGGTCCGGGCGGATGCGCTCCAGGAGGTTCGTCGCTTCCTGACTGGAGAGCTTGTTGTACGAGACGACGTGGAGCACCGGCAGGCCCACGCGGAACCACCTGCCGCCCGCGAGGTTGGGCAGCCGCCAGTGCGCGCCGTAGTAGCTCCACTCGACTTGGAACTGGGGCAGGAGGTTGGCGGGGATGAAGAGGACTGCCACACGGCATCCCGGCATCACCATGGGCATGAGGAAGGTTGTCAGCTCCTTGCCGTGGCCCGTGCCGATGGGCGCGAGGAGCCCGCCGACGCGCGGTGCTTCCAGAAGCGCCTGTGCCTGCACCCTCCTCAACCGCGTGGGGCAAGGGCGCGGCGGGGACATGCTCGCGCAGCTACACGGGCTGGGTGGCGCGCGTAGCTGGGCTTCCAGCGCCTCGATGTCCGCCGCTGTGTAGGCGGTGGCGAGGTTGCGCCGAGGCAAGGCGAGGATGCGGCCGAGGTCCGCCGAGTAGCCCACGGGAGAGCGCCCGTAGACAGGAGCGCGCTCCTCGGGCGGGGGGCTGGAGGGCGTGGGAGTGACGCCCAGTCGTTCAAGTAGCCGCATCTCGTGCCCCTTCAGCGAGCACCGCGCACGAAGTCACCAGGGCCGCACAGAGGCTCCAGGGCCTCGACGGCGAGTTGCAGCAGCTCCGAGTGGGCGAGGCCGAGGGCGGCGTAGGCACCGGGGGCTGGCGGCGCGTTGCGGATGGCCATGGAGAGCGCCCCCTTCCACCTGCCGAATCCCAGCGTGCTCTCGGCTCCAGCAAAGCGCAGGTCCGCCACTCCGCCGGCCTCACTCACCTGGGCGGCCACCTTCGCCACGTACTCGGACAGCGACGCGGCGGGCATGTTGGGCACGCAGTCCACGAAGAGGCGTAGGCGCTCGTGCTGGGGGCTCGGCGCGGCCGATGAGCCGTCGGCGGGCTCCTGGTGCTCGGCGCGCGGCGTGGCGACCGGGACGTCCAGGACCTTCGGCTTGCGTCCACGGCGCTTCGGCGCGGCATCCGGGGGGAGGGTAGGGGAGGCGGCGGGCGCGTCCGGGGGCAGCACGGCGGCCACCTCGGCACCAGGGCAGGACACATGCAGCACGTCACCCGAGCGGAGCTTGCTGGTGTTCTCCGGCGTCAGGGCCTCGCCGCACCTGTCGCATGTCCCGAGAGGCTCGGGGATGACCTGGTGGGGCACGGTGAGCGGGAGCTGCGCGGCGGCGACGGGGGACTGGTGCTTGGGAATGAAGCGGTTCAACAGGGACATGGTGCGTTCTCCGGAGATGCACTGCGCTTTGAAGGGGCACCCGCCGTACTTCTCGCAGGCGCTGAAGTTGGGAGGCGCGTCGGCGGTGCGCGTGGCTCGGGCCACCTCGCGCATGCGGCGCACCATGGGGACGACCTTCTCTGTCCACTCGCGCGTGACGTGCTCGACGCTCACCGAGGCCAACACGCTTGCTGCGCGCTTCGCGCCGCGCGTCTGGAAGTAGAGGTGCTCCAGCTCCAGCACGCGGACACCTGGGAAGCGCGCGTCCGAGAGGGCCGCCCAGACGCCGTAGCCCACCATCTGCAAGCCGGCCTCGGTGCTCGCGTCCGCCAACTGCGTGGGCGTCGCCCCGTAGCGCGCCACGTTGGAAGAGAACTTGTGGTCCGTGACGCGCAGCACGCCTTCCGCGAGTCGGCGCGGGTTGATGAGGTCGATGTGCCCGATGAACGGGACTCCATCCGCCGACAGGGGCGAGGGCGTGCCGAAGGACTCTTCAACCAGGAGGTCCGCGCCCGGAGCAGGAAGCAGATGGCGCCCAGCCCGCGCGACGTCGCCCAGGACGTCCTCGCCCGTGCGGAGGTAGTGCTCCAACTGCGCGTGCCCCTCGACGCCCAGGGCTTGCGCCTTCGTCTCGGGCTCGGGCAGTCGCAGCACCTTGGCGAAGTGCCAGCGGCGCGGACACAGGCTGAATTGCTTCAGCTGCGAGACGGAGAGGAAGTTGAGGACGCCCCCGTCTACGGCGCGACGACGGGGGCTTTCGACGGGCTGAAGAGCAGGAGCGTCCACACTCTCTTCAATGGGGACGCTTTCCGCGAGTGGTTCACTCCAACGCGTTTCCGTCTATGTCTTGAGTAGCTCTCTGCTCAATGCGTGTAGCGCAGCCACAAGACCCTCTCGTTCAAGCGTCCCGTGGACGGTCAGGCGAATGCAGCTTCCGAAGGTGGTTTCAGACGTCTCCACGGTGGGTTCGAGCCCTCCCTCGAAGTGGAATTCAATCAACGTCGTGGTTCGGGTGCCACCACCAGGGCTAAGGACGGCGCGCAATCTCACGTGTTCGGGCAGGTGGCCGGGGACATGGATGACAGTCGTGCACTCAAGTTGTTTCATGGCTTCACCACCTTGGGGGCTGCGAGGGAAACTGAACTCGGACGAGAGGTGCCGGGTAACTGCTGGGGCGCGGTGCGGATGTTCTCCGGCGGCAGGTAGACCCACGTCTGGACGCCAGCAATCCGTCGCTGGGTACGCTGAAAGCCGAGGCGACGCAGAGCGCGGCCAATGTCGAGGCGGACGCCGCGCGGAATCTGCCCAGGCGTCGTGAGGAGTAGCGCGTCGCGGGCCACCAGCTCGGTGGTCACCTCGTTGCGCTTCTCGGGTGGCAAGCTCAACACCCACTGGAGAATCGTGTCGTCCGGGCCGCCGTTTGACTCACTGCGCTCCTGGGCATGCACCTCCGCGCGCTGGGCTTGCTTCTCTTCGAGCCACCACTCCTCACCCTTCAGGAAGCGCACCACGGCTTCCGCCCAGAGCTGGCCCCTGTCGCGCTTCAGGCCCGCGATGTCGATGTGGCTGCACTTGACGGGCCACCACCGCCGGTAGCCGCTCGAATCCGCGCGCAGGTACTCGGACGAGTTCGTGGTTCCAACGAAGACGCAACGGCGCGGCGTCTTCACCGTGACGCGGCCATAGGGCGGACGGAAGGTGTCCTCGTTGCGCGAGATGAAGGCTTTGAGGTCTTCCGCCTCGGACGCGCGCAGCGTCGTCACCTCGGCAAGCTCGATGAGAGAGCAACGGCCCGCGAGCGAGGCGCTGTCCTTGTCGCGGATGTTGATGGGGGCATCGCAGAACCACTCCCCCGCGAGGACGCGGAAGGCCGTGGACTTCCGGATGCCTTGGGGGCCTTCGAGGATGAGCACCGTGTCCACCTTGCAGCCCGGCTCCAGTGCTCGGGCCACGGCACTGATGAGCCACTTGCCGCTGATGGCGCGCAGGTGCTCGGCATCGCCCTCGGCGCCGAAGTAGCGCTCCAACATGGAGTCCGCGCGAGGAACTCCGTCCCAGACGAGGCCCTCCAGGTACTCGCGCAGCGGGTCATACGCGTTCTCTGAGGCAACCTGCCGAAGCACTTCCCGGACATGGGCGGGACGAGGGTCCATGCCGAGGCGGCCGTACTCGCTTTTCTGAATCCAATAGGCGATGCGGCCGTCCAACTCGTCCACGGGCGTGTCGTCCGCCAGCGGGCCGCCCGCGTACTCCATGTGTTTGGTTACTTCGTTGAAGCGGATGGTGTCTCGCCACTCAGGAGAGAGCGTCAGGATGGTGAAGAGGTTGGCCTCGTTGTTCTTGAGGCGCCTTCCGTCCTTCGTCTCGTAAGAGAGCAGCGCGCGCGTCCAGTCCTCTTCAGTAGCGGTAGAGGCGTCCTCCTGATGGGATACCGGCGTCTCGGTTTTCGGTCTGCCTTGCAGTGAGGTCCACAACGCCTGGTTGTCCGCGACGCGTTTGGCATCCCCCTGGACGCGGCGCTCGCGGTGTCGACGCAGCTTGAGGAGGGCCTCCTCGCACAGATGCGCGGTGCCCTCGCCCCATGCCGTTGCCGCGAAGCAGGGGCGGAGCACTTCCAGGATGGCCTCCTCGGGGGTGGCCGGTGGCAGCACGTGAGCCACGCAGGACATGAGGGTGTTGAGCGTGTTGTCCTGCATGCCCACCTCGGCAAGGGGCTCCCCAGACAGCACGCGGCGAATGAGCGCGCTGTGCTCGGGCTTGCGGACGCGGCGCAGCTTGGCGCGCAGTGCGTAGAGGTCCGCCGAACCCGACTCCACCGAGGGCAGGGGGCTGGAGGGAGTGGCAGGGACGGCTGGTGCCGGGCGCACCGAGGCCAGCAACGCGTCGACGTCGAGCGCGCGGCCCTCGCTTACGTTGGTGATGGACTCGTGTTCGCCCGAGTGGTTGGGCAGGAAGTAGATGCGCGACAGGTTCCGCGTGTTCGGGTCCGCCGGCATCTCCAGCAGGCGCTCCGCTTCTTCCCGCACGCGCGGCCACTCGGCGGGCAGCACTGGGCGCGTGAGCGGGACGACGATGCGCAGACTGGTGTAGCCCGGACGGTGCCCATGGGTGGTGTGGACAATCGCGGCGTAGCCTTCGAGCTTCTCCGAGGCTCGGACAGTCTGCTCCGTAGACACTCCGTCCAAATCGAAGACAGCCGCTGTGACAGCGTGGACTTCGGCATCTTTGCGGAGCGCGCCGATGTCGACGGGGGCCCAGGCTCGTTGGGTCAGCTTGGTGGGGCACCTATGACCGACGCACGGAGCGCAGGCCGTCACAGCATGCGTGGTGAGCAACTGTATCAACTCGCCCCATGTCACCACCTGGGACTGGGGTCTGTTGTCCTGGACGCCATCGAAGAAGGCGACTTGGACGAGGGTGTCTCCGACGACAGGGACGGCACATCCGGCAGGGCTCTGACTAGATCGCAGGCTCACGCACTTACTTATGGGGACACTTTCCGCGACTGGCCCAGCCAAGGCTCATTTCCCGCGTCTCGGCATACCCCGATTGAAGGGTGTCCCCGTCACTAGCTCCGCTCCATCTATCCTCTAGAACTACTCCAGTGTGTCTTTGTCATGTCCTCTGATACCTCAACTTTTCTACACCCTTTATAGAGAAGAGTTAGTGACAGTGACTCCTTGTTGGTGACCTCTGCCGCCGAGGAATCAGCACGCGGCTTGAGCCACTCGCGGAACGTGTCCCCATAAAAGAAAGGGACATGGGCTTTGTCCTCTCCAGCATGGTTGAGACTTCGTGTCAGAGGCGGGCGCTACGTTGCGTCCCGCGAGTCCCCTTCGTCGTGGGATGCGGCATGCCGCGCGTCCGGGCGTTTCATTCGCTCGCCGTGGTGTTGCTCACAGCACGAGCCATTGCTCTCAGTGTGAACTGGCAGGCGCCTTGCTTAGCGATGCCTTCCCCTTCGGATTCTTTGTTCCGTGAGTGTTTCACAACGAGGCAAGTCGCAGGGGGCAGTCATGCAGTGCGGTAACGGGCCAGTGAAGCAGGATGGTGTGAAGTCGGGACGTGGGGGAGCGCGAGTGTCCCGAGAGCTGGTTGACATGTTGGTCCTCGCGATTCGCGGGTGCCGAGCGTCAGGGGACGCCCAGTCCGAGCGCGAGTACTCCAGCCAGTTGATGGAAGTGCTGATGCCTGAGCTGCGCAAGCTCGCGTGCGATTTCGACAAGTCGCGAGGCTCTCTGTCGCGGGAGGACCTCGTTCAAGTCGCCGCGATGGAGGCTGTGAAGGCGGTTGATACGTATCAGCGCTCGAAGCGCGGGGAGCAGAGCTTCACATCGTGGGTGAAGTGGCGGGCCCACCGCGCCATCATGGACCAAATCCGGTTGCACCGAGCGGACGTGTGCCTGCCGGACCGGGCCCAGCGCGGCAAGGGCAAGTGGCAGCAGGCCGTGGACCTCGTCAGCAAAGACGCGCCGGAGCAGGAACTCTCCAGGTCCGCGACGCGGAAGAATGACGAGAGGCGCGCACGCGAGGCGGACAGCTTGGTGTCAGTCCTCATCGCGCATGAGCGGTCCGTCCTGGTGCAACGTGCTCTCGCGGAACTGGAGCCCCAACAGGAGGAGCTGCTCTCCCGCATCTACGGCATCGGCATGCCACGTGAGGGGACGCGTGCCGTGGCTACGCGGTGGGGCATGTCTCGTCGGCGTGTCGACGAGCTGTTGGCCCAGGCGCATGACGAGCTGCGCGCACGTTTGAGTGGGAGGCTCCTCTAGTGCCGGTGCTCGTCGCCAGGAAGGGCGGGCCGTGCGCGGCATGTGGCGCGCCCATCCTGGAGGGTGAGCGCATTGCCTACGAACTGGCGACAGGCCCGCGTCACCTCGCGTGTGCGGACAGGGCACCGGAGCTGCGTCGCAACAGGTACGCGGCCCGGTGCTCGCTCTGTGGCTTCCTGGTTCGCAAGGGGAGGGGAAGGCTTGACGTCACCGAAACGTGCGAGGACGGGGCCTTCTCGCGCGTCTGGCGGGTGTCCTGCGCGGACTCCATGGCGTGCAACGCGAGGCTTGCCCAGGTCGCCCGGTGAGTTCTTGTCCTACATGCGAAACCTGTAGCTGGACTTAGCGAGCCCCCCGGGTCCGGATTTTGGACGGTGGGCCCGTTCCTGCCTTGCTCGGCGGACCCCCACGCTTGAAAAACTTCAAGAAAACGTCAGGGGCTCCTCGGGTTTTGTTCGGCCCCTTGAATGAAAGTTTGAAGAGAACTCCGGACCAGCCACGGAAAGCGTCCCCATTGAAGGGGATGAATGGCTCGTCCAACGAAGCTCACCCCTGAGCTGCAAGCTGACATCTGCGCCCACCTGGAGCGCGGCCTGTTTCGTCGCGCCGTTGCCGGCCTCGTGGGCGTCGAGGAGCACACCCTCTCGCGCTGGTATCACCGAGGCGCCGGAGAACAACGCGGCCTGTACCGGGACTTCTTCCTCTCGGTGAACGAGGCGGAAGCGAAGTTCATGGCGGGGGCAACTGACATGCTCCAGGCCGCCGCGTCTCACAACCCCAAGCACGTCCAGTGGCTTCTCTCGCGTCGCTTCCCCGACCTCTACGGGAGGCGCGACAACGTCGAGGTGCAGGCGCCCGAGGACAAGGCCGCCGACGAGAAGGCCCTGCGCGAGCTGCTGATGGAGCGCCTGGGCCGCTTCCTGCCGGACGCGCCCGAGCCCGACGCGAGCGCCTCCAGCTCCACCGACACGGACGAGGGGGATGGCCATGTCTCGTGACACTCGGTGTTCGCGATTCTCGGTGCTCGTGGACCAACTCGCCCCGGACGAGTCCCCGGCCGCGTTCTTGGTGAAACAGGCTCGCACCCAGCAGGGACTCGCGCGTCTCTTCGGGCGTCTCACCCATCCCGAGGTGGAGACGCTCGTTCATGACTTGGACTTCTGGGCGCGCCGCGAACAGATGCCGCCGGCCTCGTTCACCACGTGCTTCATCCTGGCCGGGCGCGGCTTCGGAAAGACCTGGTCGGGCGCTCGCTGGGTGATTCAGAAGGCCCGCGAGGCCAAGACGATTGGAGCGCTCATCGGCCCCACGGCGGCGGACGTGCGCGACACCATGATTCGCGGCTCCAGCGGCATCCTCGCCCTGTCTCCCCCGTGGTTCATGCCCGTGTACGAGCCCAGCAAGAGGCGCGTCACGTGGCCCAACGGCGTCTACGCCATCTGCTACTCGGCGGATAAGCCGGACCGGCTGCGCGGGCCCAACTGCGGCTGGGCCTGGGGCGATGAGCCCGCGTCCTGGAAGCATGAGATGGCGGCGCTGGACCAGCTCCCCATGGTGCTGCGCATCGGCACCGCTGCGAACCCGCCCCAGTTGCTCCTGACGGGGACGCCGCGCCCGTTGCGCAAGCTGGAGGAGCTTCTCTTCTCCGACGCGGAGACGAAGGCGCTTCGGCCTGGCGTGGTGCTGCGGACGGGCTCCTCGCTGGCCAACCGCGCCAACCTGGCGCCCAGTGCCGTGGCCACCATGAAGGCCCTCATGCACACGCGCTGGGGCCAACAGGAAGTCCTCGGCAAGCTGCTGATGGATGTGCCGGGGGCCATCTTCGGTTCCGCGCGGTGGGGCCGCGTGGAGGCGGACGCTCACGAGTACGCGCGGGCATTGGACAGGCGCATCGTCTCCGTGGACCCCGCGCCCACGAGCGAGACGGGCTCGGACGAGACGGGCATCATCGTCCAGGGCGTGAGAAACAGTCCGCTTGTCGGGACGGACGGCGCGTCGCTCAAGCGCGTCTCGGTGCTCAAGGACGCCAGCCTCCGGGGCTCGCCGCGCGAGTGGGCCGCCGCCGCAATCCGCGAGTACCTTGCCTTCGGGTGCGACGCCCTTGTGGCCGAGGTGAACTCGGGCGGGGAGATGGTCGAGACGACGATTCAGACGGTGGCCTCCGAGATGGGCGTCCACGTCAACGTGAAGCCCGTCCGCGCTCGCGAGGCCAAGTCCAAGCGCGCCGAGCCGGTGAGCGCGCTGGCCGAGACGGGGCGCATCGAGCTGGTGGGCACCTTCCCGAAGCTCGAGGCCCAGCTGTCCAAGTTCAGCGGCATCAACGGTCGCCGTGATGACCGCGTCGACGCCCTGCTTTGGGGCGTCCACGAGCTGGTGTTCGCGGATTCCTTCTTCTGTTTGTGAGGGTGGCGATGGGCTTCTGGGACCGGATGAAGTCGGCGGTGAGTCGCGAGCCGCGCAAGGGGACAGGGCTGGAGCTGGCGCGCTGGCAGCAGGCGCCGCCGCGTCGAGGGACTGCGCAGCTCCTCGCCGCGTACCGGGAAATGCCGTGGCTCCGCGCGTGTGTGGACGTGGTGGCCGACTCGGTGGCGGGCGTGCAGTGGCGCGTCTATCGGCGCGTCCAGAAGGACGGGCAGCCCGTGAAGGACTACGCGCTGCGAAGCGCTACGCGCGAGGTCCGTGCCGGACGGCTGAAAGCGATGCTGGAAGCGGGCGAGGCCCAGGAGGTTCCGGACCATCCCGTCCTCAAGCTGCTCTCGGACCCGAACGACCATCTCACCGGACGCTCCGTGACGAAGCTCGTTCAGGTGTACCTGGACCTGGTTGGCGAGGCGTTCCTGGTGCTGGAGCGCGTGGGCGGTGTGCCGGTGGGCTTCTGGCCGGTGCCGCCGAGCACCGTCACGCGGTTGCCCGCGCTGGACGTGCCGCGCGAGCAACGCACGTACACGGTGACGGTGGGCAAGGTGTCGCGGGAGATTCCGGCCAGCGACGTGTTGCACCTGCGCAGCTTGGATCCGGAGGACCCTCTAGGGCGCGGCATCGGTCCTGCCTACGCGCTGGGAGACGAGCTGGACACCGACGAGTACGTGGCGCGGTTCCTCAAGACGTCCTTCTGGAACAACATGCTGCCGCCGGCCATCGCCTCGATTGAGGGCCTGTCCGACGCGAACAGCGCGGGCGCGAAGGCGTTCAAGGAATCTCTGGCGCGCGAGCACCAGGGGCCGGACAAGGCAGGGAAGCTCCTCATCACCAGCGGGAAGGTGACGTTTGCCCGCCTCGACACGAGCTTCAAGGACATGCAGCTGGTGGAGCTGCGTCGTTTCCTAATGGACTTCGTCCGCATGACGTTCAGGGTACCGCCTGAAATCGTCGGGGACATCTCCAGCTCCAACAAAGCCACGGCCTTCGCGGCACGGGAGAACCTTGCTGAGCAGGCGACGCTTCCGCGCATGGAGTTCCTGCGCACCGAGTACCAGATGCGGCTGATGCCGCTCCTGGGTGATGAAGGGGCCATCCTCGACTACGACAGCCCCGTGCCGGCAGACCGCGAGCACCAGCTCCGCGTCATGGGCACCATGCCGGAGGCATTCAGCTACGACGAATGGCGAGAGCTGGCGGGGCTCCGGCCTGACCTGAACCGTCAGGGATACCCACTCCCATTGCCCGGCCAGATTCAGCAGAAGTCTCGATGATGATGGCAAATCGAGACTCGTAATCCTTGTTGCCTTCCTGGGATGTCTGTTGGAAGTGGCGAAGGAGTCTGCCCAGAGAACTAACGTTCCGTGGGGCGAATCTTTACGTGGAGAAAGCCGTTGTGTTCTTTGATTGATATGATTTCGAAGACTACCCCGCCCGCGACCAAGCAAGTGTAGTGGCCTTCGGGTGCTGTTTCGTAGAATGGCGCGCCGTCAATGCGGGTTACGACGAGGTCACTCTCATCCTGAAGGAGGCTGCTGTCGATCTGGTCTTGTCGAATCTGGATGGTAATGTCGCCGCCAGATGCTTGCTCTGCGGGTCCAGTGTTTATGGTGCCTGTTATGATTGTGATGTTGGGGGTTGAGGCGCTCATTGGGATGTTCGCTCCGCTTGGGTTGGGGTGCTCTTGTTTGGTGTGAGAAATGATGGCGTCAGTACGAATCCCGGCGACCTGTTTGCTCCATTTCATAGAGTTGGAGCCAGGAGTGTTTCTTCCAATCAACATCATAGCCCAACGCGTGGAGCCGTTCAGCCTGTTGGATGCGGGACTCCCAATCGCTCATCTTGAGAAATTCGTGCTGACGCCAGTCTACCTCATAGCCCAAAGCGCGGAGTTTTTGGGCTTGCTGGATGCGCGACTCCCAGTCACTCATCGTGAGGAATTCGTGCTGACGCCAGTCTACCTCATAGCCCAAGGCGCGGAGTTTCTGGGCTTGCTGGATGCGCGACTCCCAGTCACTCAGGGTGAGGAAGCTCTGCTTGGAGCAGTCAGCGCTGTATCCATAGTTGCGAACGCGCGCGGCGACACTCTCGCAGAGTGAGTCTGAATAATGAGCATCAGCATCGGGTCGGTGAGTAGCAGTGCCTTCGGAGTAGTAGGACGTAGCTGGACGACTAGCCGATGTTGCGCCCGGGGGGCTTGCTGTCGTAGTGCGCGAGTTTCGGGAGTTGTATGAACTGGGAGAACCTTGAGAGGGACGATAAGAATACCCAGATGATGGATAGGTCTTTGTTCCTTCTTTCCCTGTATATGGATTTGTGTTTCCAACTGTGCTCCAGTTGTTGGAAAAACTGCTATCGGGTCTCGTCCGATAGTGGGGGGCAACATAGGTGCCGTCTGAGCGGACATGACCGCGAACAGAGACATCGCCGCTGCTGCGGTTGCTTTTCCCGCCGCCTTTTCCTCCCGCTAGTGCAACGGATGGAACAAGAAGTATGACGAGCAGTGCAAGTAGAGCCCTCATTGATTCCCCCAGTGTTAGGGCCACTGTAACCCAATGTCGTGCCAATTGCTACCGTTCCTTACGTGGTGGTACTTGAGGGTGGGGTCTGTATTGACTCTGGCTTTTGATCTCCTGTTCGGCCCAGTCAGCTTGTGGCTGAGGCCGCCCCCAGAAAGCGTCCCCATAAAGAGAGGTGAATGCCTGTACCTCTCTCCAGAGCCCGCCTCTTCACAGTCCAGAAGGACACCCCTGAGCCTGCCGAGGGCGCGCCGAGGCTCCACACCTTCCGCGCCAACGACGGCGACTTCGACCGCTACAACGACAGGCTGAGCGTCCAGGGCTGGATGCTGAACGCCTTCAACGCCAATCCCGTCGTCCTCTACAACCATGACGACGGCTCCGGCGGCCTCTTCGGTACGGGACGCAAGGACGTCCTGCCCATCGGCAAGGGGCGCGCCTACGTCCAGGGTGATGCCCTCCTGGTGGACATTGAGTTCGACCAGGAAGACGACTTCGCGCGGAAGGTAGAGAGCAAGGTGGCGCGCGGCATCCTGAATGCCGTCTCGGTGCGCTACCTCATGCACCGCTACCACGAGAACGAGCGCGGCGGATTCGACTGCGAGCAGCAAGAGCTTCTCGAAATCTCCGTCGTCACGATTCCGGGCAACCAGCGCGCAGTCCGGGTGAAGGAACTGGCCGATGAGCGCGCCTCCTTCATTCAGGATGTGGCGAAGGCCGTGGTCGCCGCCCTCGATGAACGCGACCGGAGAAAGGCCGCGCTCCCTCCAGCTCCCGACGTCAACGCCTTGGCCAAGCACACGGCCGAGGCCCTCTTGCACCACTTCAAGGAGATGAGATGACCCCCGAGCAGATGCAGGAAATGGCGAAGTCCCTGGGCCCGCTGGTGGCCGCGCAGCTGATGGAGCAGGCCAAGGGCCAGCGTGACGGGCTGGCGGGCCTCATGGGCGCGAAGTCCAAGCCCGAGGACAACCAGGTCCCCGGCATCCTGAAAAGCCTGAATGGCTTCGGTGCGTACCTGAAGGCCGTCGTGAATGCGGGCCGCAACCCGACGCGCGAGGCAGTGCTGGAGCAGGCCAAGCGCTTCGGTGGAGCTGACGTCCAGAAGGCGGTGCAGGAGAGCGTCTTCAGCTCGGCGGGTGTGCTGGTGCCGGTGCAGGAGGCGGGGGAGATGATTGAGTTCCTCCGGCCTGACTCCGTCGTCCTCGCCCTGGGGGCTCGCACCGTGCCCTTCAAAGGCGAGCTGCATTTCGGCAAGAAGACCGGAAGCGTCACCTTCAAGTGGATTGGCGAGGGCGAGAAGGTGGAGAAGACGCAGCCCTCCCACGGCAAGGTGGTGCTCAAGGCCCACAAGGCCATGATTCTGGCCGACATCTCCAACGACCTTCTGCGCAACCCTTCGGTGGGCGACGCGGGCGTGGCCGAGGACTTCCGCGACGCGGCGGCGGACGGCATGGACGAGGCGGCTCTCAACGGCGACGGACAGGGCCCCAACCCCAAGGGCGTCCTCGCGCAGATGGACTCCTCGCACTCGAAGGCCCGGAGCGGGACGAGCGCGGACCACTACCTCGCGGACGTGGACGGCATGGTGGAGGACGTCCTCAAGGCGAACATCAAGCTGCGGCGTCCGGGCTTCCTGCTGCACCCGACGCGCGAGACGGCACTGCTCGGCCTGAAGGACGGCGGCACCTGGATTTTCCGGGACGAGATGCTCAACCGGGGCACGCTTCGAGGCTTCCCCTACAAGGCGTCCACGCGGATTGCGCCGAGCCGCATCCTCTTCGGCACGTGGGACCAACTGCTCTACGGCGTGGACACGGAGCTGGTGCTGTCCGAGCACGACGTGCGCGCCGAGTACGACGAGACGACGCTTCGGGGAATCTGCCGAGGGGACTTCAAGCTGCGGCACGACAAGGCGTTCTCGGAGCGCAAGGGCTACTGAGCCCGCGGAATCACCAGGAGACACGACATGCACGCGAACACGCAGGACTTCCAAGTCTTCTACAAGGCCGTCGGGGTAGCGGGTGGCGCGCTCACGGCCGGCGGGACGGGTGACGCCGCCGAGGTGACGAGCGGTGCCGTGGACCGCAACGGCTTCGACTCCGCGCAGCTCCTCTTCACGGGGAACACCAACTGTGCGGCCGGCCAGACGCTCAAGGCCACGGTGAAGGTGGCCGAGTCCGAGGACGGGACGGCGTTCGGCGCGGACGAGACGCTGGCCAATGCCGTAACGGTGGTGGCCGGTGGCGCCACGCTTCAAGCCTTCTGTCTCCGGGTGGACCTGCGCGTCGCCAACCGCAAGCGCTTCCTCCGTATGAAGGTGACGCCCGACTTGTCAGCGGCGAACACGGACACCGCGCAATGGGGTGCGGCCCTTGTTCTCGGTGGTGCCGACGAGTTCCCGGTGCGGTGAACCATGGCTTCAGCTGCGGACCTCTGTTTTGCCTCCACGGTCGCGGATGACTTGGGCATCCCTGTGTCGCCGCGCGTGGAGGTGCTCGTCACGGCGGCAAGTCGTGCCGTGGCGGGCTACTGCTGCCGGGTCTTCGAGCGGGGCCTGGGGCTCGTGGAGTACCCGGCTGGTTACGGGCGCCCCCTGCTTCTCCTGGAGCGCCCTCCCGTCCTGGCTGTCTCCGGCGTCTGGGAGGGTGGCAACCAGGTCTCCGCCGAGGAGTACGAGATTGCCGGCGGCCTGGCCGCGTCCGGCATGTTGAGGCGACGGCGCGGCGTGTGGCGGGCGACGGTGAGCGCAGGCGGTGGGGTAACGGGGATGCTTGGGGACTTCCATGGTGACGGTGGCGAGGATGGGCTCCGCGTCGTCTACGACGGGGGCTACGTCACTCCTGGCCAGCAGGCGCTCGACGGTGCCCTGGCGGTGACGCTTCCCGAGGATGTGCAGGAGGCCGCCGTCCTCACGGCCGTTCAGCTCTACCGCTCGCGAGGTGTCGACGCCATGGTGGCCAGTGAGTCGATTGGCGACTGGTCCGTCAGCTACTTCGCCGCGAAGGCCGAGGGGAAGAGTCCCATTCCGGGTGCGGCGCAGGCGCTCCTCGCCCCCTACGCTCTGCATCGGGTGAGCTGATGGCCTCGCCTTCGGACAGGTTCCGGCAGCTCATCTCCTACGCCTTGGTGACGGGACGGGATGCCCACGGCAAGCCCATGCTGGGGCCGGTGTCCTGGTCGCGGGCGCGCGTGCAACCGAGCCGACGACTCATCCGCGACGCAACCGGCAACGAACACCTTGCCTCCCATGTCATCTACACAGACGCGGCGCTGACCCTGCTCCACCGGCTCTGGTTGTCGGGAGAGGACACGTCCGATTTCAACCGGGCTCGGCGGCCGGTGGCAGTGGACGAACTGGTGGACGGCGCGGGCATGGTGCGCTTCCGGAAGGTGTGGCTGTGAGTCGCGACGTTGCTGCGGAGCTGGCGGCGGTGCTGGAAGCGGTGGGCCTCGGGTTGGCCCGGCCGCCTGCCCCGGGTGCCAACCTGTTCACGTCTCCCATGCCCGAGGTGGATGGCGACGTGCCGGATAGGGCCGTGGCGTTGGTGGTGACGGGCGGTGCAGGGCCCTTGCCGTACCTGGGACTGGGAAGGGCGGCGTACCTGTCCCGGGGTGTCAGGTACGCATCCGCTCGGCGCGCGAGGACTTCCAAGGAGGGCAGTCACTCGCGCTCGCCGTCTTGGAGGCACTCCACCAGACGCCCCACCTGCCGAGCGCCGGCGTACGCGCCGAAGAGAGCGCCCCTGAATACTTGGGTTCCGACGGAGCGGACAGGCATCGGTGGGTGCTGAATCTAATGATTGCCTATGCGGAAGGCTTTCGTGTTTGGGAGTGATTTATGGTCGTCGTTAGACCTACAGAGAGGTCGCCGTGATGCCGCTTGAGATCTGATCAAGGAAGCCGAGTCGATCAATTTTAAAGAAATCAAGGAGTCCGAAAAGGATTGCCGAGAGTTGTGGGTCGAGTTGTGACGGTGAAACCAGGGTCCGGCGATATGCGAGTGATTCAAATGACTTGGCAGTCGAGAAAAGTTCTCGCGCGATGTCGATCTTGCTGAACATCTCGCCAAGTATCTCGGCTGGAATGCTCTCCATGTCTTGGCGGATCCCTAGTGAGAGTTGGGTGCCCTTGGTGCGAACCTCTGGCGTGTATGCCTCCATCATCTTGATCGCAGTGTTGACGGTGTCCTGCATTCTGGAGAATCCGTTCTCGCCGTATCTGAGTGACTCGGTGATTCGCTTCCTTGTGGTGTCTCTGTCTTCGAGTTGAATTAGGCGTGCGCTATAGTCGATTCCTATGAGTAGCATTGATATGGATGCGTATAGGACTCTGGTGGCGGCGGGCCTAAGTGCTGGGATTTTTAGTGCCTTGTCAATGGCTAGTCCGCAAAGATGGAGCCATGAGTTGCAGCCGTCGAAGTTTAATTTCGTCAGGAGAAGACTTCGTGCTCGCTGGAAGTCGTCTTTGTCCTGCTTGGAGAGCATGTTTGAATCCGGTTCGCCAAAGCAGTTGGCGAGAAACTCCTCCTCGGAAAGCCTTTCTTTGCATGGGAGGCCCGCCTTCGCCAGTCTTAGCAGAAACTCCCCATCGAGAACGGTTACGTTGTGCTGCCTTCCGAATTCTTTGACGAGTTCGCGCTTGTCGGTTGTTGCGACCATGCAGCCGTCAAGATTGAGGATGCTTTGAACACCTTTGGCCCAGAAAATTCGTTCGAGAGCCTTGGGGCTGGTCTTGTTTTTGGCGTCAACGTTAATGCGCTCGCGTGAGACTGTGGATGATCTCATATAGAGCCAGATGTCGACGTCCGTGATGTCTGCCCTGTCGATCTTGATGCAGAGCGAACGAACGACGTAGTATCCTAGTGATAAAAAATACTCCCGTAGGAGCTCCTCGGCTTGTCCGCCCTTATCGAGTTGTGTCATCGAAAGACGCCGCCAGTCCTGAGGGCCATGAGGACGTTTGTTTGCGATTTTTTGTTGAGCGGCTTGTTCCTGATTCGCTGTCTACTGAAGACCCGTTGCTGCTCTGGGCGCTGATAGTTCGAGGCTGCTGAGCCTGGGAAATTTGGTAGCGCTTGATCGCTGGTTTCTCCTTCTGTGAGAACCTGAAGGGCCAGTTCTCCGATGTCCTTCTTTAATAGCTTCATGTAAAATCTGTTGGAGGGGCCTGGGGTAATCTGAACGACGCCTTTTAGTTCAAGAATCTTGTAGTCTTCGCCAATGGCCGTGGCTGGGCCAATGGTTCTGCCCTCCACTAAGTGTTTCATTAGGTGTTTGAGACTGGAGATCCGTCCTTGTGCGGCATTTCTTCTTGTCATTCCATATGTGAGGCATGCGACGAATGCTTTGGCGAGATCTAGTGCATCATCAGCAAAGGGGTCTCCGAATTTTCCAAATGCCGCTGGTCTTGTAATGAATCTCGCTTCCCCTTCGGAATTGGTGACTACCCCCACGTCGAAGAGGCCTACGCCGTGTAGTCGCTCGAATAGGTCTTGGCCTAAGATGGTGGTTACATCATCTTCCGGTAGACAACCTCGCTTTTTAAGGAGTTCATTGAGACTGGTGACCTTTAGCTGATCGGCTTGGTTTAGCGCTGAGAGTGCACGGCTGATTTTGTCTACTTCGTTTTTGCGGAATAGATTTCCGTTGAAGTAAATTCTGTTGGAACTGTCGACCTGCTCCGTGTCGGTGAATCCATAGTGCTGAGTATCGTTGAAGAGCTCTTTCACTTCGTCTTTTGATAGGCTGAAATTGTCGCCGAGGTATTCTGAGGCTTCCGTTTCAATGATGGGGGAATTGGACGTTTGTTCTGCGAATTCTATTATTGCCTCTTCTTCTGAGTGTGGCTCCATCTGCTGGAAGAGGCTTGCCGTATGAATGAGGACCGTGCTTTGGGCAACCCCTAGAACTCGAACGCTCCCTCCTTCACTGGTGTCGATGAGTTTCGTTTTTGTGAGATGTGTTATGATTGTTGGCAGCTCTAGGGGGTTGATGCGAAGCGCTGTTGCATGCGCACTGACGTCATCGGCCGAGAGTGTACTTTCGTCTGATCTGGCGAGGGCTGATAGAAGAATGCCCGCCTTTCCGGCTTGCAGTAGGTTGCCGTAGGTGGGCTCGTATTGAGAGCCTTCTAGCTTCTGGCTGTGATGAATAATCCATGCGCCCTTCGATTTTTGATCCATTGGGGGAGTCCCTGTTTTTGGCACTTTCTAAATGCTGATCGGACTCTAGGTGTGGGATGGATTTTCATTCAACGTGGGTCGCTTACACCCCTGCATTCTCATTCCGGACAAGACCATTGCTCGCATTGTGGGTTTGTGTAGGTCGTGTTCCGCTCGCAGAAAGCGTCCCCATAAAGAAGTAGTGGGATGCCTGTCCGAGTCAAAGTCGACGCCGTGAAGTTGGAGCGCCTGCGCCGCTCCCCCGCTGAGGTACTGCGCGCGTTGGATGTTCCGTGCAGGGACATTGCGCGGCTCGCCCTCGACTACTCCCTATTCCTGGTGCCGGTGGGTAAGGACGGGACGGACGGCCACCTGCGCGACACGGCCTTCCTCGACGGCCCCCGTTACAACCTCGGGCCGCCCCTCTCCACCACCTGGACAGCGGGCTACTCGCACCCGTCCGCCGGCCCCATTCACGAGGGGTGGCATTGGGGCGCGCCCATCTTCAATCCGCCGTCCCACTTCCTCCGCAAGTCCTTCCGCAAAGCCCGAGGAAGCGCGCGCCGCCGCGTCGCCGCCATCCTCCAGGACTTCCTCGCTCGCCGCTTCCCCTCTCACTGAAGGAGACACCTATGGCCCAGCCCCGAGAGGCATTCTTCGACAAACTCTACATCCGCACCACGGAGACAGCGCCCACCGACGTGGACGCGCTGGACGGCGTCACCGAGGCGCCTGTCAACCGCGCGAAGGACACCGTCGACACCAACTACTTCGGGAACGACGGATACAAGCGCAGCAAGGGCACCCTCAAGTCCTTCACCATTCCTCTGTCAGGCCACGTCCTTCAGGGCAGCGCGCCTCAGAAGGTGTTGCGCGAAGCCTTCGAGTCCGACGCCACGGTGTTCTTCACCATCATCGAGGACGAGACGGCACCCGTGGGAAGCCAGGGCTACCGCTACCCAGTGACGGTGACGTCCTACGAGGAAGGACGCACCTCCACGGACGTCGTCACCTTCTCAGTCACTCTCAACGGCCAGGGCGCTCCTGTTGCCGTGTAGCTGGCCATTGCCTTTCACCTTCGAGGAGACATCCATGTCCGCACCCGCCATGCACCGTAAGCCCCTGGGCACCCGCCGAGCCCTCCACAAGCGCGTCGCTCTCGACGGCGCCGACTACGACATTTGCCGCCCCACCCTGGGCGAGAAGATGGACGTGCTGTCCGCGTCGCGCGCCGCCAAGGAGATGGGCGACAACCGCCAGCCCGTGGATGAAGCGGCGGGGATGATGATGATGGCTCGCATCGCCGTCTGCTGCCTGTACTTCCCGGGCACCGCGACTCGCGTCTTCACCGAGGCGGACGTGGCGGCGGTGAAGAACGAGCCCTGGCTGGAGGAAGTGCAGAGCGAGCTGGCCTCGGCCTTCGCGGGCCCGACGCTGGAGAGCGCGAAGGGAAACTCCGAGACCACCCCGAGCTGAAGGCCCTGCATGGGGTGGTGAAGCTGACGGGCCAGTCTCCAGACGAGGTGCGCGGGTGGGCCTGGGACGACGTCGTCCACCTGCTCGCCTACTGCGACTTGGAGGCCGACGAGCTGCGCGCGGGACGTCCCCAAGCTGGGGCCGGGAGCGGCGGCCACGAGGTGACAACGGTTTTCCGGAAGCGTCCGAAGAGGTGAGGCATGTCTGGCGGCGGGCTGAAGGTGGGCGACCTCTACGTGGCGGTGACGGCCTCCATTGGCGAGGCCATGGCCAACCTCGCCAAGCTGGTGAAGGGCGTGGAGAAGGCCGCCAAGGAAGTGAAAGAGAAGGCCGGGGACCTCGGGGACATTGGCGCAGTGGTGGCGGCGGGACTCGCGGGCGCGGTGGCCGCCGCGTCCCAGTCCAACGAGTCCATGTCCCAGGAGGTGGAGCGGATTACCTCGCTGCTCTACACCCTGGCCGCCGACATTGGCGACGCGCTGATGCCGGTGGTGAAGCAGGTGGCGGACGGGCTGGAGAAGGTCGTGGCGAGCTTCCAGTCCCTCTCGCCCGAAGTGATGGCGAGCGCCCTGCACCTGGCCGTCTGGGTGGCGGGAGCAGGGCTTGCCTTGGGGGCCATCGGGAAGTTGGCGGGTGTCGTCGAGGCACTGGCCGCCGGGACGGGCCTGTTGCTGTCGGCCTTCAACTCGTTGCGCAAGTCCACGGCGCTGGCCTCGCTCGCGGGCAGCATGGACAAGGTGACGCAGTCCATGGGCGGCATGGTAGCCACCGTGCCCTCGGTGAAGAGCAGCCTCTCGCGGCTGGCCCTGTCGTTCGGGACGCTGCTGGTGCCGCTTGCCGCCGCTGCCGCTGCCATGGCCGGCATTGTGCTGCTCGCGGGGGCCGTCTACGCGGCCTGGGAGGACTCCAGCACGGGCCTCGCGGAGTTCTTCCGGGGCCTGGGCGAGAAGCTGGGGCAGTTGGCCGCGCGGATTGCTGACGCCTTCGCCCGTGCCTTCGCGGCCCTCGGGGACTTCCTCGGGCGTGTCGCCGCTTCCATGCTGGAGCGGGTGGCCGCCCTGGTGCGCGGCGTCTCGCGCTTGCTGGAACTGGTGGCGAGGGCGGCGGGCTTCTCCCAACTGGCGGACACCTTCGCGGCTGTCTCCACCCTCACGGGCCAACAGCTCCTCGAGACGCTGGGGCAGGGTGCCCAGCTACTTTGGACGGGGGCGAGGGAGACGGCGGAAGCGGTGGGCGCGGCGGTGGCGGGGGCCGGGAGGACGTTGGCCGAGGGTGCCGCCTTCGGGTTGGCTTCCAGCGCGGACGGGGCCAGGCGCCTTGGCGCCGACGTCGCCCGCGCACTCAACCTGGAGCACTTCACTGAGGCGATTCAATCCCTGGTCGCGCAGCTGACGGGCGTGACGGCCTCTACCGGCAAGGCCCGCATCCGCCAGCCCACGGACAAGGCCGCCCTGGCGGCATCGGCCAAGGAAGAGGCCGCAAGGGCGCGTGAGCTGGGGAAGCTCCAGGATCAGGCCGCCGAGGAGTCACACCGCGAGTTCATCGCCAGCATCCGTGCCGAGGAAGCCGCCGGGGCCGCTGCTTTCCGCGAGGTGCGCCGCGAGGCCGAGGCCCTGGCCGCCGCCGCCGAGGCCGCCATGCAGAGCGCCCGCGAGGGCCTCATGAATCGCCTCATCGGCGGACTGGGCGCCCTGGGGGACCTCATCAACGCAGGCCTGCAAGGGCTCCAGGCGGGTGGCGTGTATGGCGCCATCATCGCCGTGGTGTCGGAGCTGCTCATGCAGTCCGAGGGATTCAAGGGCGTCATCGAAGCCACCAACGGCATCATTCAGCAGGTGGCCGATGCGCTGGGGACGCTCCTGGAGCCACTTCAACCCCTGCTGGGCGCCATCTCCCTCGTCGTCGACGGCTTCTTCTCCGCGCTGACGCCCGTCTTCGAGATGCTGGGGAACGCGATTCGGCCCCTCGCGCCGCTGCTCGTTGTCGTCGGGCAGCTGCTGGAGGGCCTCGCGCCGCTCTTCGAGCAGATGGGCAAGTTCTTCGTCATGTTGATGGACCCGCTGGGCCAGCTGGTGGGGCCCGTGCTGAAGGCCCTCTTCGGTGTGCTCAAGTTCGTGGCGACCGTGATTCTGGCCGTGGCGCGGGCGATTGGCTGGGTGTGGAACCTCATCGTCGGTGCGGTCCAGAAAGTCATCCACGCGTTGGGCAGCCTCATTTCCTGGACGGGCTTTGACGGCCTGGCGCGCTTCGCTCGCAGCCTCGACGGGTTGAAGGTGGACACGGACGCCATGCGTGCCTCACAGGACGCGCTGGAGGGGACGACGTGGGAGTCTGCCATGGCACGGGCCGAGGAGACGGCTCGGGTGCGCGAGCACACGCAAGCGGTGTCGCGTGCCACCGAGGCGTTGACCAACGTGCCGTCCGCGTGGCGGCGCGCGCTTCGCACCTTCGAGTCGGAGGACGCGCAGGAAGGGCCGACGCGTCCGCCCACCCCGACGACGCCCACGTCTCCCTCGCCCGAGGATGCGCCAGGGGACGGCGAGCATCCGGCGACGCCCGTCCAGGGAGGTGCTGCGCCGCAAATCCTGCCCGTCGTACTGGAGCACTACGAGCGGATGCGGCGGTTGCTCGGCTTCGGCGCAAGCGCGACGTCCCAGTCCGCGCCCGTTACCTACAACATCGTCGGCTACGACATTGACGCCGCCATGGAAGAGACGCGCCGCGATGAGGACCTGCGCCAGCAGCGCGCGGGCGTGCGCACCAGCGGCAGTCGCATCCGTCTGGCGTCCCGCTTCTCTCCCGTCTGAGGACTTCCACCATGCCCGCGCTCGCCCTCTCTGGAATCCCCTTGCCGGTGCTCACCGAGCGGGGCCTCACGTACACGCCCACCCTGCTGGGGGAGCACCGCCGCGCCTTCTCCGGGTGGCTTCGCACCAGCGAACGGCGGGAAGTCCTCTCCTACGCGGGCAACACCGGACCGCTCTCCCAGGAGGAAGCCCGCGCATACCGGGGCTTGGTCAAAGGCGAGGGCGAGGTGTGGAACTTCGATGCGGGCATGCGGAGCAACTCGTTCCTCCTGCCGAGCGCAACCACGGGGACGGTGACGGCCGGTGTCGCGGGAGGGCGCTATGTCGCGTGCCTGCGCATGGCCGCCAACTCCAGCGTCACGTTCCTGGCGGACATGGGGGCGAAGTGGACGGTCGCCTACTGGTGGAGGCTGGAGGGGCAAGCGACGTGGACGCACTTCATCCACCGCTCCGGACACTTCATCTCCAGTGGAGGGCTCGTCGACAACACCACGCCCAATAGCGGCGCGCTTGTCGTGGACGGGGCGGGAGCGCTTGTCGGTGGCGCGGTGTCTCTGCAAATCCTCGCGGGCTTCGGAGGCGGCATCAGCAATCCCACCAACGCGGCGTTGCTGGTGGATGACCTCGTCATCCTTCCGTGGGTGGCGCCTTCCTCGTGGGTAGCGCCCTGGTACGCCGCTGGCCAGCCCTTCGGCGCGCCGTACCCGTACCACGTGGCCTCGGGCTCGGCGCTGTACGAGCCGCGCGTGGTGCTGGGCAAGGTGGGCCAGGGGCGCGCCGTGGAGTGGTGGCAGGGCGGTGCTCGCGTGCTGGGCCAAGAGTTCGACTACGAGTTGCAGGAGCGCTGACGCATGCGTCCTCTGTCTTCCTTCCAGGCGGCTCTGCTCACCAGCCCCACGGGCTACTCGACGCATCCGCGCGTCTGGGTCCGCGACACTCAAGGCGTCTGGCTCAACTTGCAAACCCTCTTCGGTGCCGACTGGGTGCTGGGGGTGCGCATCAACGAGCAGCTCGACGCGCCCGTGGCCGAGGCCGAGGTGGCCCTCGCACGCAACGGGGCCGGTGGTGGGCGCATGTCCCTCTCGCCGCTGGTGGTGCAGTCGCTCGCCAACACCACGCGAGGCAGCTTCGCGCCGTTGCTCGCGGAGGCGGCCTACTTCCGCATCGAGCTGGGACTGGCGGCGCCCGGAGGCATGCCGAGGGAGGAGGACTACTTCGAGGTCTTTCGGGGCCGCATTGACGAGGTGGACACGGGGCCCGAGGAGCTGAAGGTGGTGGGGCGCGACTTGGGCGGGCTGCTTCAGGACACCGTCATCGAGGTTGAACGCGAGTACGGCGACGACAGCGCAGGCGTTCCCGTGCAGGCCATCATCCAGGCCATATGTAACGACAACGGCATGGACAGCTTCGGCCTCTACGTGCCGGTGGACCCTCTCTCCCAACGCGGGAGGTATGCGCAGAAGGTGGAGCCTGTCCTCGAAGCGGTGCGCACCCTCGCGCAGCGAATCGGCTGGGACTGCCGCATGAAGTGGCGGGCCGCCACCGGGGCCTACGCGCTGACGCTCTACGCGCCGGACCGACTCCAGGCGTCCGAGGAGTGGGCCTACGGCCCGGACGAGTATGGGGACCTCCCATCCGTGACGCGGCAGCTCGTGGACATGCGCACGGACGTCGAGGTGGTCTACAGCGACAGGACGGACCTCGACGCGTCGGGCGTGCCGAAGCGCAAGAAGGTGACGGCCAGCAATCCCACGGCGCGGGCCCAGGTGGGGCGGCGGTGGATGCAGGTGGCCGAGGATGCTTCCAGCAACATCAACACGGAGGCCGAGGCGCAGCGCCTCGCGGACGCGGCGGTGGCGGACCTCTCCGTCTCTCCGCTCACGGTGAGCATGACGGTGGACCCGCACCCGGGCATGGAACTGGGGGACCTGGTGCGCGTGGAGCCGGATGGCGTCCGCCTGGACACGGTGCATCGGCTCGCGGTGCAGGAGCTTGAGCTCGAATGCGCGACGGATGGCACCGCCCGCATGAAGCTGGTGCTGCGCGGGCAGCCCTCGACGTCGGTACGTGAGTGGCTGGAGCGCGACGCGCGGCCCGGCATCGCCCCTAGCGCGCCGTTCACGGGCCCGGCGGCGCCCCAGCAGTTGAAGACAACGCCCATCGTCAACGGATTCACGGTGGCGTGGACGCCGGCCCCTTCAGGCCCCAAGTGGGACGAGTACGAGCTGCACGTTTCAAGGGAGCCGGACTTCGTCCCTTCGGTGGACACCTTCCAGGAGCGGGCGAGGACGACGTCCTTCCAGTTGTCGAACTTGAAGCCGGGCGTGACGTACTTCTGTCGGGTGGTGGGGCGGGACGTGAAGGGCAACGTCGGGGCCCCCTCGGAGGCGGTGCCAGTCACCACGGCCTACGTGACGCCCGCCACGTTGCTGCCCGGCGTGGCCTTCGGTGAGTCCCCGCCCAACCCAGACTTTGAGGCGTGGAGTGTGGAGTCCTCGCCACCGGACGCATGGGCCATGGGCGCGGGCCTGTGGGCGGGACATGCCCAGGTGACGGAAGACGCCTTCACCGGCCAGCACGCGGTGAGATTGCTGGCGAGCGGGACGCGCCTCGACTCCCAGGCGATGATTGCCCGTCCCGGGGACAGGTACAGCGTGGACGCCCTAGCGAAGACAACGCAGCTGGGCACCGTGCTGGCCATCCAGCTCGTCTGGTACGACGGCGCCTTCAACGCGCTGTCGGCTTCGAGCACCAGCCGCGCGTTGCCTGCCGGCGGATGGCAGCGCCTCACTGGCTTCCATGCCGCGCCACCAGGGACGCGCTACGTGCAGGTGCGCCTCTTCGTGCCGCTTACCACCGGAGAGCCTTGGGTTTACGTCGACTCCGTGCGCCTGGAGCGCGTGGGCGGCCTCGTTGAACCGTGGATTGGCATTCGCACCGACCAGCTCAACGACTTGGAGAACGGGTGGACGCCCTGGGACGCCGCAGCGTGGCCGCTGGGCTACTACAAGAACAGCGACAACGAGGTGTCCATGCGCGGCGCCGTGCGCCCGGGGATGGTGGGCTACGTCACCGTCTACCGCCTACCAGCGGGCTACCGCCCCAGCAGTCCGCGCGTTGTCACACTTCCCACGAGCCACGGCCTGGGCTTGGGCCAGCTCAACGTGGATGGCACGTTGCAGGTGTACGCAGTCCCAGTGGGGACGTCCTGGGTGAGCCTGGACGGGGTGCGCTTCCGTGCGGAGCAATAGGGATGGGCGTGGGCCACGGCCGGAAAGTGTCCCCATTGAAGAGAGGGAGAGCGGGCGCTGTGCGGCATAGCGCTGCGAGCCCCGCCCGAAAGGCTCACCATGCCCCGTCCCTCTTTGCTCCTGGCCGCATCCTTCCTGCTCGCGTCTTCCGCCCTGGCCGCCGAGTCGCCCGGTGTCCCGGACCCGAGCCGCATCGAGGAGTTCGCGCGCCTCGTGTTCGACGCGGTGACGTCGCGCAACTGGGCCCTCGTCGCGTCCCTCGCGGTGGTTGCCGTCGTCTACGCGCTGCGCCGCTTCGGTGGCAGCCTCTTCCCGTGGCTCGCGTCCTCGCGCGCGGGGGCGGTGCTGGCGCTGCTGGTGGCCGTGGCGGGCGCCGTGGCCAACGCGCTGGTGGCGGGAGAGTCCTTCACCTGGACACTGCTCCTGAAGGCCCTGGGCATCGGCCTGGGGGCGGCGGGTGGCTTCTCGGTGCTGAAGGCGCTCCTCTTCGGTGACGAGGTGGTGCGCAAGGCCGAGGAGGCGGGAGAGCTGGCCGCCGGGGAGATTGCCGGTAAGGCGGCGGCGGTGGCCGTCCTGGAGCAGCTCCACAAGGGCCGCAAGCCGTGAGGTGGTTTGGCCTGGTGCTGGCCCTGGTGCTCGCGGGGCCGGTACGTGCCGAGGACGCGGTGCTGGACGTCGCCCATGCCACCGTGACGCTTCATGACGGGCGCGCGGTGGAGGTCTCCGAGGGGTGTTGGCTGCCCACGAGAGCGTGTCTCGACACGGCCCGGGAGGTGCGTCGCCTCCAGGTGGAGAACGAGGAGCTGCGCCAGCACGCGGGAGAGGCTCCGCTGGTGAAGGTGCTCGTGGCGCTCGCCCTCGGGGCGGGCCTGGGATTCACCGTCGCACAGCTCGTCCGCTGAAAGCGTGAATCTAAAAAGTCCCTGAATCGTGGACTTTTCAGGTGATTCCCGCAAAGAATCCTCGGGAGCGTCAGTGCATCACCCCTCTTGCTCCCGAGGACTCATGCCCCCCGCCAAGGCCAGTGGCAGAACCTTCCCCAAGTCACGTCGTGCGTCCTATCCCCCGACGCCGGATGCGCCCCGGCCCCTCTTCAAAGTGGGCGGCGTCCGGTATGAGGTCGTCCGCGAGTTGGCCCACATGCAGACAGGGGACACTCTGCTGTTGGCCCACCGCTACGCGCAGGAGGAGACGCTTCCGGGCCTCTGCCTTGTGCGGCGTTTGCCGAGCCCTCCAACGTACACGGAGTGCAAGCGGCTCTCGGATGAGATTCAGCTGGCCTTCCGCCTCAACCATCCCGGCATTGCCCAGGTGTTCCACCTGAAGATTCACCAGGACTCGCCCCACGTCGTCATGGAGTACGTGGACGGCCCTTCCTTGGAGACGCTGGTGAGCGCGGGAGTGGTGCGTGGCAAGCCCCTCTCGGAAGCCTTCGCCCTCTACACAGGCGTCGAGTTGGCGGAAGCCCTGCACTACGCCCACACGTTGAAGGGGGAGGACGGCAAGCCGCTGGGCATCATCCACCGCGACGTCAATCCCCGGCATGTCTTCGTGGGTGCCCACGGGGAAGTGAAGCTGGCCAACTTCGGCGCGTCCTTTTCGCTGCTGGTGGGGCGCACCGAATCGCCCGCGAGTCTGGTGCGGGGCGACGTCGCCTATGCCTCGCCCGAGTACCTGGAGCGAGCCCCTCTAACTCCGCGCTCCGACGTCTTCAGCCTGGGCGTGCTGCTCGTGGAGTTGCTGACGGGCACGCACCTCTTCGACGTCGAGGACGTGCCGCCACCGCCCGAGGGCATGCGCCGACTCGTCCCCGAGTACCTTCCCTCCCTGCCCCTGACGCAGATGAGGACGCTGCTCGCCAGCTTCGGCCCGGAGGACGTTGAGCGCGGGGTGAAGAGTCTGGCGCCAGACGTGAAGGCGATTCTGCACACCGCCCTGCGTGTCGTCCCCGAGGAGCGCTTCGCCACGGCGGCAGACATGCGCGACGTGCTGCGGGCGGCCTTGGCCAAGCGTCACCCTGGCTATGGGCGCCAGGACGCACTGGAGGAGGTGCGCCGCGTCGTCGCGGAGGGCGGAGGCCAGCGCGACATGGTGGAGTTCGGTGAGGTCGGCATCTATCCCGAGGGGCTGGAGGAGCACGAACTGCACGCGCTCATGAAGAAGGGCTAGCGCGACAGGGCGGTGGCCACGTGAACGAGGGCGTCGAGCTTTTCCTCGTCCAGCTTTCGCGCCAGGGAGAGAAGGCGGCGCAGCTCGGGTGTCTCCTCCTCGCGAGGAGCTGCTCGCTGCGCCTTCTTTCCTGCCCCCGGTGGCGTCAAGCCCAGCAGCACCTCGGGGGACACGTGCAACTCCGCGCAGAGTCGGAAGAGGGAGGGGACGCTGGGCAACATCTTCCCGCGCTCCAGGCGGTTGTAGACGGCATGCACGAGGCCCACGCGCTCGGCCACTTCGGCCCGTGTCAGCCCCAGCTTCTCGCGCGCCTCGCGGGCCGCCGTGCCGATGGTTATCGCGAGTTCTTCATTCATGAGCCGTCACCGGGGAGGAGAGATGAGTTCGAGAATCGCTCTTACCCGAGCATCATCCAGTTGGCGCACGTAGAAGAAGAGTCGACGTCGCGCTGGCGGGTCCTCGTCTGGAGGCGATGCGGGCGAGTGGCCCATCAGCTCGTTGGGCGATGCGTCCAGCACCTCGCAAAGGCGGTGAAGTGTCGAGACGCTGGGCTGCATCTTCCCTCGCTCCAGGCGGTTGTAGACAGTGAGGACAATCCCCACGCGCCGGGCTACTTCGGCCTGTGTCAATCCCAGGCGTTTGCGCGCGACGCGAGCGGCGCAACCAATGACGATGGGGAGCGGTGAGGGGGAAGTGGGAAGGGACGTGGCTGCCTTCATCCCTCCTGTGTAGCCGAAAGCGCCTCAGAATTGAATCCCTAGAGTAACGAGTCCGGCGTTGGACCTAGTACGTCCTGCCCTGCTCTGGCTTCGCGAGGATGGACTCCACGTTGAGTGATGCGTCTGGTAGCGTTCGCCGCCCGCTGGGAGGCAAGCGAATGCAAGCGAGTGACACCGTGAGAGCCGGGAGAAGGACGCCATGAGGAACGGGCCGTCCCTCGCGATGCTGGCGCCCGGCTCCCAGGTGGTGGGCTATACGGTGGAGCGTCCCCTGGGCAGCGGTGGCTTTGGCGCCGTGTACCTCGCGCGGTGCGACGGGCAGCCCGCCGCGTTGAAGCTCTTGGACCTGGAGCGGGTGGGAGAGCGGGTCGAGCGCGAAGTCTCCATCCTCCTTCGTCTCAATCACCCCAACGTGGTCGGCATTCGCGGCTTCGGGTTCTGGCCCACGGCGTCACCGGAGTTCGCCTTCATCGCGATGGAGTACGTGGAGGGGCGCCAGCTCGATGCGTGGGCCAGTGAGGAGAACCCTTCCGCGCGTCAGGTGGCCAGGGTGGTGCTGGACGTGGCGCGAGCATTGGAGGCCGCCCATGTAGCGGGTGTGCTTCATCGCGACGTCAAGGAGGCCAACATCATGGTCCGCACCTCGGATGGCGCGGCCAAGCTGGTGGACTTCGGCATAGGCGACTACGAGGGCGCGCGGGAAATCACCTCGGGCATCCTTCCGCCAGGGACAGCGCAGTATCGCTCCCCGGAGGCGAGGACGCACCTCCGGCAGAATAGACGCGGTGCCCGGGCCAGATATGAACCCACGCCCTCGGACGACCTGTGGACGTTGGGACTCGTCCTCTACGGGCTGCTCACCGCACATGTTCCTTTCGAGGGACCGGATGACCACTTTCGCGACGAAGCCGTCATCGCCAACGTGCCGAGGTCGCCGCGTGAGGTGAACGAACGCGTCCCCGTGGCGCTGAGTGACGTGTGCATGCGGCTGCTGGAGAAGACTCCCGCGACGCGGGTCCCCAGCGCGCAGGCCCTTCGCATGGCACTGGAGGAAGTGCTTCGCGACGCGGACGAAGCGTGGGACGTGCCGCTGTGCGACTCCTACAGCGATGCCCCTGCCACGACGGACGGTAATCGGGACACTCACGACAAGTGGCTGCACTCCCGCCTTCAACGGCCCCGGCGGGGCAAGCGTCCCCAAGTAGCGAGGCAAGAGCACCCGCCAGCGAGCGAGGTACAAGCACCCGAGGAGCGCGCTCCCACGACGGAACAGGTGCCGAGGAACGCGCGCCCCTCTTGGACCTGGGCAGCCGTTGCCGTGGCCGTGGTGCTCGTCGCGGTGGGGGCCCTGTGGAGCTGGCGGACGTCACACGTCGCGGGGGCCGTACCGACCCGTCAGGAAGTAGCGCGCATTGGGAGTTCGTCTCAAGCTGGCCCGGCCGCAGCTCCCCCTGCCGGAATGGAGGCAACCCCTGCGGTCGTCGCCGTTCCCGCGATGCTCCCCGAGGCTACAACTGTGATGATGGAGAAGATCGAAACCGCGACGCCACCGAAGCCCGCGAAGAAGGGCACGGGCATCATGAGCAGGGCCATTGCCGCAGCGGTGGCCTGCTCGGCACTAGGTTGCCCAGGCACGCAGGTGCGTCCGCCACCCCCTCCCGAAGCGTGTCCGGTCGGGTCCGTTGAGGCGATGGAGAAATGGGGGATCGAGGTTGGGGATCACCACGGCGCAAAGCTCCCTGTTAAGGGGGGCGGTGCCGCAGTCGTTACCGTCAAAGAGGGGGCGGCGCACGTCACCCTGCTGGGCGACTGGGAGCGTGTCCCAAGTGGGACAGTATTCTCGGGTCGTCTTTCGGTGAGCGACCGTGTCTATGGCCGCTTTACCCGCGCACGCACGCTAGGAGGAGACAGCTTCCCGGTGTGCCTGGAGCTGCTGGCAGAGTCATTGGAGCGCGGCTTGGAGCGGGAGTCAGGCGACGCGGACTCAGCGAGCGTTCGTGTCTTCTCGACAGGCAGTGTGAAGGCAGTAGATGGTTTTGAGTGACAAGTTGAGCGCGAGAAACTGCACACAGGAGTAGCCTCCGGATGCATGTATTGTCATCGGTCTTTCTCCTGGGAATCGCATTGGTGTGCGGAGCCGCGAACGCGCAAGGAGAGATGGCCTCGGATCCAGGAGTCCGGCGCATCGAACTGGCAGCGGACGGGGCTCGCACGTCCGTGGATGTCCTCGTCAGTCCTGGACTCTCTACGGTCCTGCTTTTCGATTCGGAGTTGGCGCAAGAAGGAACGGAGATTGAGGGTCGGGAACTCTTCTCTTTTGTTGACGTAGGGAAGGCGACCATCCGATTAGAACTGTCGCCTCTCGCTACTCCAAGAGAGCGGTTGCGCTTGGCAGTCCGATTCCGGGACGGGTCAGCTCCGATAGGAGCCTCATTCTCGCTGATTGTGCATCCTGCAAAGGCTGAGAACCTTGTTGCCGTGTACCGGAACAAGAGAACCGTCGAATCATATCAGCAAGAAGCTCGGGAGATGAGAGAGGAAGCCATTCGTTGTAGGGAGGCGAATGCACGAATGGCTGCGGAGCATGAGGCCCCTGGCGGACTGGCGGGGCTCTTGGCCACTAGTCTCATGAACGAGCTTGGAGTCGCTGGGAAGACATTGACCAAGCAAATCCCAGCCGATTCAAAGAGTGCTCTCAAGCCATCTCAGCTTCGTAGCTATCGCTCGAAGAATCGGGTCGCCGTAGAAGTTTTACTGGAGGATACCCGGGGAGGCCAACCGTGGTCCGCTAGCGGCGCGGCACTGAGGGCTCAGTCCGGGATAGAATTGAAAGTGCTACGCGTCTGGCAAAAAGCGCCGATCACGTCCAATGCTGCGGGGCGAGTCATCGTTGAGGCCGAGGCTCCAGCCAACGCATCCCAGGGTACGTTCTCCCTTAAGTTATGGGAGGCCGATGGGCCGCGCACGGTGACGATCAGCAACGTGACCTTCCCCTGACGGGCTTCGAGGTATGTCGGAGTGACGTTGTAAGATTCCGCCGCGCAGTCGGTTCCCAGTCGTTTGTCAGACGGGAATGCCAGCATTCAACCCACTTGCCTTCCTTGGAGAGAGGCATGGGGGTGCAGAATGCGTGGTGGCCTCTGGATGTTGTTCGCCGTTCTCTTCGTCGCGGGATGCTCTGGAGTTGAACCCTCGACGCGCAGGAGCACTTTCCAGCAGCGTTCCGCACTACTCGGGGAAGGGGGGCACTCCCGAGGACAGAGGAGCGATGCGTTCGATGCGCTGCTTCGTGACGCGGGGCTCGGGGACCAAGACGAGCGTCCCGTGGCCGGCAGTTCGCTCACGCCGACACATGCCGCGCGTCTGCTGAAGGCGCTGACCGTCAAGGACGTGACCCTGGGGCAGTTCCCGGCACGCGTCGCGGTGGGCTTCATGCTGCGCGAGGTGCTCGACGCGGGCGAAGTGTCGCGCGCCGAGTTGGTGCGGCGGGTCGGGCGCTTCACTCAACTGGCGGTCCTCCGTCCCGATGGCTGCCTCGCGTGGGTGCGCAGCGGGCAGACCCAGCAGCGCGTGGGCGTCGTGGAGTGGAAGGACGGCACCTTTCGAGCGGGCCAGTTTGAGCTGGGGGTCTTCTACTCGGGCAAGGGCGGTGTCTTCCGGCAGTTGAACGCACGACTGGAGGAGACGGGAGGAGGCGCCTTCGCGGACGTCCACGACGATGCCGACTACCTGAGCCGAACACTGGATGGGGCGGAAGAGGCTTTCGTCGGCCTGGCCCTAGCGGTGGGGCAGTTCTTCTCCACGTCCCCATCCGACAACCTCGCCGCGCTCCGACAGATGCCTGCCGCCGTGGCGGCGCTGCTGGCTTCGTCGCCTGCGTACCTGGAGCGCTTCCAGTACATGACGAGGGGCGAGCAGGTGCAAGCCGTCTCCAAGCTGGTGACGAACCTCATCGCCACCTGGGGCACGGCGTCTGCCGCAACCCGCACGCTGGGAGGTGCGACGTTCGTTACGACCGAGGTACCAGTGCTGTCGCTCTCTGCCCAAGGCGCGCTCGTAATGGGTCGCGTCGCGGTGCCGGTGGGGCGAGCGGCGGCGGTACTGAGGGGTGGGCCTGGAGCGGCCATAATCCTTCAGCGGGTGGGGGGAGGAGGCAGTTCGGCCTCGACGCCGTCCACGGGTCCCAGCGGAGGGAGGTCCTATTCGTCGTTCAAGTCCTTCAAACGAGCGATGGGCCCAGCAGGACCGGGGAAGGAGTGGCACCACATCGTTGAGCAGACGGACGGCAATGTGGGGAAGTTCGGCCCGAAGGCGATCCACAACACGGAGAACATCGTCGCGCTCGATAAGGAACTTCACTCCAAGGTCAGTGCGTTCTATTCCTCCAAGCGATTCGACATCACCAACACGACGAAGACGGTAAGAGAGTGGCTGAGCACACAGCCCTTTGATGCTCAGCGGGACTTCGGAATGAGGGCCATCGAGAACGTGAGGAAGGGGAATTGGTGATGAACCTTGACGAGCTTGTGGAGCAGTTCGCCCAGAGCATCGCCGCTCAGACCGATTGCATCCTTCGAGGAGACGCGAAGACCGGCAACAAGCATGCGGACAAGGCTCTTGCGGCCTTCTCGAAGCTGCGAAAGCACGGGGATGTAGGTCGCGATGCGCTGGCCGCCCTGTTCTCAGCCCCTCGGATGGATGTCCGCGTAACTGCTGCGGCCTTCCTACTGAGGTACAGGACGGAGGAGGCGAGAGCGGTACTTGAGGACGCTGCCAAGGGAGAGGGCATGGCAGCCATGGGGGCCCAGCAGACCCTTAAGAACTGGGAGAATGGGGTCTGGGCTCTCGACCTGCCCGAGTAGGGCGGTTGCCCCTATCGCCCTACGCTCGGGAGCAATTCTCAGCGAGGCCCCTTAGGGGCACCTGACTCCCCGTCCGCCATGTTGCACGTATGTCGCACGAACCTGCGGAATGGACTGGAACAGGGTGGGACGAGATGGGACGCGGAGGGATACCGAAGTTGAGTCGTTCCGGACGGTTACGAGGTAAGGGCGCGATTCTGCTGGGTTTTCGCACCGTCCATACGAGGGTTCGATTCCCTCCGCCTCCACAGTGAGAAGCCCAGCAGCCGCGAGGTTGCTGGGCTTTTTCTTTGGGCGCGGCTGGCGCATGTGCCCTCAGTGTACCCCTCCGGCGTCTCTGGCCGGAGCCGGGGCACGCCCACCCGCGGCCCTGGCCGAGGAAGCGCACGGACGCGGTTTCCACGCGTGGAAGCCAAGGGCTCCACGCGTCGAAAGTGCCGCCCCAGCGGCCCGCTCTCCGTGCCTCCCAGGCGACGGGGCGTGGCACGTCGGCTGCTCTGGGGGCGGGAGATGGCGCGGCCGTGGCACGCCGGCATTCCGCCGGCCGCCCGCGGCCACGCGTCCCCCCAGGTGGCCCATGACACTGTCACGAAGGTCCAGACTCCAATGGCTCTCATGCCTCGCGGTCGCCGCGCTCCTCGGCGCGTGCTCCGTGCAGGACCCCCCGACGCCAGGCTGCCTGGCGACGGCGCCGTTGCCAGTGTGGAGGCGCCGTTGGGCGCTCAGATCAACATCGCGCGTGGCAAGCCGACGTCGCAGTCGTCCACGGACTCCGGCGGAGTGTCGTCGCGCGCGGTGGATGGGAACACCAGCGGCTACTTTGACCAGAACTCCGTCACCCATACCGCCAACGAGGGTGGGGCCTGGTGGCAGGTCGACCTCCAGGGCGTCTACTCCCTGGCCACGGTGGTCCTCTACAACCGCACCGACTGCTGCGCGGACCGGCTCAGGGACTTCCGGGTGCGCATCTCCGAAGACGGGGTGAACTGGAAGGACTATCCGCTGGCTGGCGTCGCGCCGGCCAAGGCCTTCTTCTCAATCAATCGCCCAGCCCGGTATGTCCGCGTGCAGCTCGATGGCATTGGCGTCCTGAGTCTCGCCGAGGTCGTGCTCACCGCCGGCGATCCATTGCCCGCGCACTCCGGGGACCCTGCGTTCCTGGCCAGGACCTTCGCCCCGCGGCTGCGCTTCGACGGCGCCGCGCCGGACTACCCGATGTCCGCGCAGCCCTTCTTCGAGCAGTCCGTGCAGGTGCTGAATCCCTTCCCGGTGCAGAACACGAGCTACAACCTGGTTGCCACCCATCAGGTGCCGACCTACTTCCAGACGACCTGGTGCGCGAACCAGCTCCGCATCCACTACTGGTGGTTCTATGGCTATCAGACCGCCTGTGACGTGTTTGGCAACGGAAAGCATCACGGCGATTGGGAGCACGTCATGGTGACGCTGAGCGAGGACCGCGCGCGCATTGCAGCCGTCACCTTCTGGCTGCACGGAGATCACTACACTCGCACCGCGGTTCACAATGGCTTCCAGGTCGAGGACGGAGCCCACCCCGTCGTCTACGTGGCCAAGCACTCCCATGCGAGTTTCCACAACCAGGGCGGGAGCAGTCAATCGTGCGCCCCCTTCGATGAGTACCGCAACAACTTCAACGGAAACCATCTCGACGCCTGGCAGAACCTGGTGAACCTCGAGGGCAACGCCGAGCCCTGGATCCAGGTGGATCGTCTCGGCGGCTTCCACTGGGGCATCGATGGAGTCAGCACCCACCCGACGCAAAACAGCCCGAGCTGCTCTGTCAACGCCGCGGCTTGGAGTGCTGGGGTGCCGACGAGGATCGTCTCCCAGTGCAAGACCGGGGACCGGGGCGACGGGGTTCACTGCTGGGACGGGGGGACTGCCTATGGCTACGACTGGCGCCTCTCGATAACGGACTACAACCTGCTCTACTGAGCGGCCTGCTGAGCGCCACATCGGGTCGAGTTCCTTCGACCCGATGTGGCTGCACTGTCTCCATACCGACACATGAAGTCACCGGCGCCTGGGATGACCGTCGCTCCCTCGACAGGTCCGGAAGGGGAGGAGGGCTGCGTACCTGGAGGCTCGTCAGTACGCGAAGATGAATCTGTTGTCGTTGTAGTACACGCAGTAGAGCTGGGAGGTAGAGGTGCCGGCACAGCAGGGCTGCGTTTCGCCTTCGGTGAAGCAACGCTTGCCCACAAGCGTGCTGCACGAAGGGTAGCCCGTGCACGCCGGGGGAGGCGGGCAGGCGGTGAACACCCCGTCGCACGTCACGCCCTGGTAGTCAGTCTGGGAACAGGTGTTGCCGGAGCAGGAGACAGTCTGACCTCCCGAACACTGCGCCGTACACGTACCAAACTGGGAGACCGTCGAGGACTCGCCGCTCTCGGACACCACCTCTGGCTCCAGCGCAGGCTCGGAAACCGGACCGCCACAGCCCAGCAGGGAGAGGCTGAGCAACACCGCCGTCACAGCAAGAGAACGCTTCATGAGTGGCCTCGTCAGGTGAGTGGAACGGCTGCCAGCTTAGTGCAATCTCAATGAGATGCGGGAGCTGCTCCCGCGCCTGGGGTTGGTGACACGAGTCATCCCTCTCCGGTAGGCGCGCTACCAGCGGTGCTCCCACTTCTGGTTCTCACCCCCGTGGCAGTCCCACACGAGAGGCAGCGTCCCGTCGGACGTGCTCCAGGGATTGTCGAGGCACAGCCCGCCCGGCCCCCGAATCTCCCCACGCAGGTGGAACTTCTGCGCGGCTGAGCCATTGCAGTCCCAGAGCCGGAAGGGGGTGCGGTTGGTCGTATCCCCATCGGCGAGGTCCAGACACTTCCCGCCGAGGCCGCGAATCTCCCCGCCCTGGTTGAACGTCCACCGCTGATTCGCGCCGCCATGGCAGGCATAGGCCCACACCGGCGTGCCATTCGCGGTGCTCCACGGCACATCCAGACACCGGCCATCTGGCGCGCGGATGAGGCCCGAATCCGTCACCGTCCACTTCTGGTTGGGGCCCCCCCAGCAGTCGAAGAGCCAGGTCCCCGAGCCGTCATGCGCAAAGGGTACATCAACGCACTTGCCGGAGAGGTGGCGAAGCTCCACGTTCTCCATCCGCCACTGCTGACTTCCACTTCCCTGGCAGTCGAAGAGTCGGGTCGTGGCGCCGACTGTCGCGGAGGGCGCGTCCAGACACTTGCCCGCGTTGCCGACGAAGGCCAGCCCTTCCCTCCGGAACGTCTGCGCCGAGGAACCGTTGCACGAGTGGAGCTGGAACGGGGTGCCGTTCGCGGTGCCTCCGCCCTGAGCGTCCAGGCACTTGCCGCCCCACGCCTTCAGCTCCCCGGTGGGCCGGTGCGCCCGCCAGAGCCACCCGATGGGGGTGTGGTCCAGATAGATGCCCTGATTGTGGATGCCATTGTTCGAGTGGTTCACCCCGACCACCTGCAGCGAGTCGTCTTCAATCACCGCGGCACCGCTGCTTCCAGACTCCGTATCGCAAGAGTGGAGGAAGCCGGCGGCGAGCGGCGGGATGTAGCACGTCTGCGACCACTCGAGGTCCCTGGCCTGGGGGTGGCTGAAGATGGTTGCAGAGGAGCCCACCGGATTGCCGACCCCACCCGCGTTGGACTGGAACCCCACCGCCGTGGAGGGCGGCGGGCTCACCTCGATGAAGGCGTAGTCCCAGGCGCCCGAGTTCTGCATCGCCAGGATGCGGGTACAACTCGAGACCAGATTGGGGCCTGTCCCCGCGCGCTTTCCCCAGGAGACGGTCGTGTTCGCGGGACACGCGATGTTCGTCTGTCCGCCGGAGCCCGCCGCGAAACAGTGGCCCGCCGTCATCACCACGCCGCTGCCCAGATGGGTCGCGGTGCAGAAGCCCCCCGTGCCAATCGTCAACAGGCCGAAGGCATCCAGCAGCGGGCGGTACTTCGCCGGGACGTTCGAGCCATCCGCCGCCACGGGGATGAGGTCATTGCCGCCCACAATCATGCCCTCCCGCTGTGATTGCAGGGGCGTGTCCTCCATAGGCGCGTCCTCCATGACCTCGGACTCCGTGCCACAACCCACCAGCAGCAAGGCCATCACTCCCGCCATTTGACGCAGCATGCCCGTCCCTCCCATTTCTCGAAGCGCGGCCCGGAAAACGGTCGGAGCGGTCGAGTCTCGTGCTGCCATAAACGGGCAGCTCCCCAATCCTTCGCTCTTTTTGCGGGCGTTGCTGACACGTCAGCCACCCTGGGTCTCCTCCTCCTGACACGCCAACGCCCCTTCAGCATGACGCCTCAATCCCTGCTCGGACGCGAGGCGCGCGGGCTGCTGGGGGGCCTTCTGCTTGCACAACCGCGGCTTGCGAAGGCACTCCCGCCGCGTTCGCAGTTCCGTTCGAGACCCTTGGAGAGAGAGCATGAATAGGATTTCGCGCCTGGGCACGCGCTGTATGGGATTGTTGGTCCTGGCTGCCACTTCAGCCTGGGCGCAGCAAGAGGAAGCGCTGTGGCTCGACACCCGGAGCGGCGCGGCCATCCCCAGCAAGCTGACGCTCCAGAAGGGCAGGCCGTACCGCGTGACGATGCAGGGCACCTTCAACGTGTGGGGGAACAACATCGTCGCTGGCGAGAAGTCCGGTCAGCCGGAGGCCGCGCCCATGTTCCCGAGCCCGAACGTCGCGAACCGCAATGTCGGGTTCGACCCCGAGTTCGTCTTCGCAGGCGTGAGGGCCCCAGCGACGGCTCCGCTGCGGTCTGGGGCCATCCAGGTCAGCGTGGACGGGGGGAAGACCTGGAAGCACCCGGCCACCCCGGCGGCCTTCAACGCGGCCGAGCACAAGTACACCTATGACCTGATGGGAGAGGATGCCCCGCTGCAGGTGCGCTTCGTGGACACCCCCATCTCCGACAACTCCGGGCGCGTGCGGATCCTCCTGCTGCCCACTGCCTGGCGGCAATGCCGGTCGCTCCGTCGCGCGGGCCGTGTTGGGGACTGGCAGCCCACTTTCTGCTCGACGCGAAGCGCCGAAAAGAGAAAGCATCCAGTCCCCCCGTGCCGCCGGCCCCTTGGTTCCTCAACCAAGAGCGCTGAATGTCCCAGAAGACGAAGAAGCCCTCCTCCGCGAAGCCCGTGGGCGCAAAGAAGTCCTCCGCCACGAAGCGCGTGCCCGCGCCATACGACGATGATGCCCGGAGGCTCGAGGCTGCCTCGACGAAAGGTGACGTGGAGGCGGTGCGGGCCCTGCTTGCCCGGGGAGTTCCGGTCCACAGCGCGGAACCCACGACGGGGTCCACGCCACTGCACCACGCTGCGATGAACGGGCATCTGGCCGTGGTGGACCTGCTGCTTGAAGCGGGCGCGGACGCGGCGGCGGAGGTTCGTCGAGCGAAGACAACGCCCCTGTTCCATGCGCTGCTGAACGACCATGTCCCCGTGGTGAAGCGCCTGCTCGCGGAGAACGTCCCGTTGGACGGGATTCAGGGCAGCAAGAGCTTTGCGCCCCTGCACGCGGCCTCACGCTTGGGCAAGGTGGAGCTCGTGAACCTGCTGCTTGATGCGGGTGCACCCCTGGAGCAGAAGGACCAGTTCGGCCTCACCCCCCTGGCCTTGGCCTGTTTCGACGAGGGCAACCCGGTGGTGCCGGTGCTGCTCGCGCGGGGGGCTCGACTGGATGCCATCCCCGAGCACATCGCCGAGCAGCTCGCCACCTGGGAGAAGCACGCGGAGCTGCGCCCTCTGCTGTACGAGTACGGCTTCCCCCGGCCGCCGCCTCCCGCCGCGCCCACTGCCGCGCCGCTGAGCGACTCTGCGTCCCAGGGGAGCCATGTGGAGGTGCCGGGCGTACCGCGCGAGCGCGGCGCCCGCCCGGACTTGAAGCGGGGCAAGAAGAAGTAGCCTTGGAGCCTGCGTTCGGTGGCTTGCCGGCCCCAGGGGCTGGTGTCAGTGTTCTTCCGCTGTTTTGTCTGTCTTTCCGCTGCCGCGCCGGCTCGGTCAGCATCTGCGGGGGCCCCACCGCCCTGCCGTGAGCTGCCCTGCTCACGGCAGGGTGCCGCACGGGAGAACTGTCACAAAGGGGCCTCCCGGCCCGTGGGTGGCGGACCGCGCGCATTAGGGATGCCTGATTTTCTCCTCTTGGCCATCACCCCGCAGGGGTAGTGCGTCCATGCGGGCGGCCTGTCTCTGATGTGCGCGTGCAAGCAACGCCGCTTGCGGGGGCCCTCCCGATGCCGTCTCCCGAGCCACGGACGTCCACGCCTCGCGAGGCGCTTCATCGCTGGTCCATCGCCACGGGGCAGTTGTGTATCTCCCTACGTGACTTGCCCACGGAGCTCGCATTCCGTGTCGGCCTGCGTGAGGCAGAGTGGCGGGCCCGAGGCTGGCTCGATGGACACCAGCTCCGGTTCTCCCAGGGCGAATGGGCTGCCTTGGGACGGCCGGTGGAAGGGGGAGGGGATGACGAGGAGCGCGAATCGCTGCATGAGGAATGGGCGGTCCTCCAGCACCTCCTGATGGACCTGGTCGGGCTCGAAGAGCAGGACATTGGCTGTGAGGTGGTGGGTGTCCCGGGTGGAGCGGGGGCCCGATATAGGGTTCGAGTCGCGGGTGCGCTGCTCCCCGACGCGCCCCATCCCACTCCCTGGTTCGTCTCGTCCGAGCACGGCGAGGCCATCCTGCTCGGACCGTCCGCCGCCTGGGCGTGCGTGGAGGCCCGGTTGGCAACCCATGCCCCCCGGAAGGAGCAGCTCGCCCGGGTGATGCGCGTTCGCGGCGTCCTGGAAGAGGTGGCTCGGCTGCTGCCAAGCCGAGTCCAGTACACCGCGCGGGGGTACCTGAGCCGATTTCAGCCGCAACCTGTCGCCCGCGTGGGATTGCGCTGGGAGCAGGACCCGGAGGCGACGGAGGTCGTCTCGTTGCAGCCCTACGCGGTCCATCCGGATGGGACCCAGACCGCGTTGCCAATCGCGAGCCTTCAAGCGGGAGGCATCGCCGGGGACGACGCCCGACGGCCCCTGGTCCTTCCCGAAGGCGCCGAGCGAATCCTGGAGAACGTCCGACCCCTCCAGCGCCGCCTCGTCGCGGACGTCCAGCGGGAGATGGAGGACCCCACGGTCATCATCCCCGAGGGGTTGAACGCGGACGCCATCGTCGACCTCTCGCACTACTCCGAGCGCGTGCTGGGCTTCGAGGTCCTTCGACGACGCGACCCCGCCGTGGGCATCGAGGGTTCGGGGATCGAATGGCTCGACCCGTGTGACAGAGAGGGCGACTTCTCGCTCACGCTGCGCGCCACTTCGCCGGACGGCGCTGACGCCGTGCCCTTGCGTTTGGACTCACGGGAGCTCGCGCTGGAGCTCCATGCCGCGAACGAGGCCGCGCTGGCACGAGGCAGTACGGAGCCGCTCGTCGTGGCAGGGACCCGCATCGCGCCGGGGGAGGACCTGCGGCGTCAATTGATGACGGCACTCCAGTTGTCGAAGCCGGAGTCCGAAACGGCTTTCAACACCGGCGGAGACCCGGCGCCCTCGTCCCGAGCCAAGAAGTCCCTCGAAGCCGTGAAGGTGCGTGAGCTGGACGCCTCGGCCACGGGGGAATCACAGTCCGTCGACGAGGACCCCGTGCCCTGGGAGTCGCTGCGCTCCGTGATGGTGACGGGCGTGGAGCTCAAGCCTCATCAGCGACAGGGCCTCGAGTGGTTGTGGCGACGCGCGCGGGAGGCGACGCCCGGGGTCCTGTTGGCGGATGACATGGGCCTGGGCAAGACACTCCAGGTCGCCTGCTTCCTCACGCTTCGGCGCATGAAGCTCCAGGAGCAGCTTCCCGCTGGAACACGGCTGAAGCCTCAGCTCGTCGTGTGCCCGACCATCTTGCTGGAGAACTGGCGCCAGGAGCTTGAGCGCTTCTTCATCGAGTCCACCTGGGAGCCCTTCATCCTCCATGGACCCGGTCTGGAAGCAGTCAAACGCGAAGGGGAGCTCAATGGCGCCTTTCTGTCGCGGCAGGACATGGTGCTCACCAACTACGAGACGCTGGGGGCCTATCAGCGCTCGTTGTTGAAGGTGGACTTCGACGTCGTCGTGTTCGACGAGGCGCACAACCTCAAGAATCCGGACACGCTGCGCTCGCGTGCCGCCCGCGCATTGAAGCGCTCGTTCGCGGTCGGCCTGACGGGCACGCCGGTGGAGAACGAGCTGTTGGATGTGTGGGCCATCTATGACGCGATCCAATGCCAGCAACCCCGCGTCTTCGGCACGCGGGCTTCGTTCCGGGAAGAGCACCAGGGAGCGCAGGCCGCTCAGACGCTGCGCCAACGCCTGGGCTACCCCTCCGCGGGCTGTACCCTGCTGCGGCGAGAGAAGGCGGAGGCCCTGAAGGACCTGCCCCCGAAGAGCCCCCATCGCAGGCTGGTCGAGATGACGGAGGAGCAGGAGTCGCACGAACGGCTCATCGCGCGGAAGATGGCCTCGGAAGGCTCGTTCTGGGCGCTCTCCGTGCTCCAGAAGCTCTATCAGCATCCCGCGTTGCTGTCGGATGCACGAGGCCTGTCATGCGCCACCGCGCTGCGGGAGAGCCCCAAGACGAGGCTGTGCCTGGAGTTGTTGTCGGAGATCGAAAGCCAAAGCGGTGGTGGCACGGGGGCCGAGAAGGCCCTGGTCTTCGTGCTCTCCCGGGCGATGCAGGACCTCCTGGCGCAGCTCATCTCGGAGCGCTTCCGCCTGGGCCGTGTCGACATCCTCAACGGTGAACCCAGCAGTCGGAAGGCAGCGCTCCAGAACATCGAGGCCTTCTCCCAGGCGAAGGGGTTCCAGGTCCTGATTCTGAGCCCGTTGGCGGCGGGTGCTGGACTCAACATCGTCGCGGCGAACCACGTCATCCACTACGGACGTTGGTGGAACCCCGCGAAAGAAGACCAGGCGACGGACCGTGCCCATCGCATCGGGCAGGTACGTCCCGTCCATGTCTATTACCCGCTGCTCCACCGCCGGGGCAGGCCCGACGCTGGCTTCGACCTGCGGCTTCACGAGCTGGTCGAGCGCAAGCGCGCCATCGCGAGGGACTTCTTGTCGCCCACGGACGACGACGCTCAGCGGTACGCGGGTGTCTTCCAGCGGGCTCGTGAAGAGGAAGAGGGGGAGGGCTGAAGCATGGAGATCCTGGCAACGCTCTGGCGGGATGCGGAGCTGCGGTATGCCGTGGGCGGCATCGCGGTGCTTTCACTGTGTGCCCCATTCCTGGTGGAGGTTCGGAGGAGGAAGCTCCGGCGTGCCATCGAGCTGTTGGATTCGCATCTGGAAGACGTGCTCGAAGGACGACGGCAGGAGCCGGGGCCCCAGGAAGAGGCTCGGGCGCTGTGGCGGGCCATTCGCGAGCAACTCGTCTTCCCTCCTGGGGGGCAGCCAGTACCGCTGCCGGCCCTCATCCGGGCGGAACCGTCGCAAGGGTTGCGCGAGACGTGCCGGGCGCTGTTCCGGCACTCCTGGGGACACGCGCTGGGAAAGAGCCTGACGGGCATCGCCCTGGTCATGACGTTCGGACTGCTGGGGATGGTACTGGTCGGTCCCGTCAGGGAGGCCTTGCTGGGAGGCAGCGCGGCGGGGGCCACGCAAGCCGTACTGCTCTCGGCGGCAATTGCCCAGATGGGCGCCAAGTTCTTCGTCTCGGCGACGGGCTTGCTGGGGTCGTTCTTCTTCCAATCCTTCGCGTCGATTCAGGAGAGCCGGTTGCTGGCGCGACTGGATGCCATGCGGCCGCGCTTCGAGTCCGCCACCCAGACGCTGGAGGCCCACGGCATCTTGCTCGCGACCGCGCGGGGGGACGCGCTGGACGCACTGAAGGGTGAGCTGGTCCAGACTCGCCGCGAACTCTCGGATCGGCTCCTCCACCTGGAGAGTGTCGAAGTCTCACTCCAGGATATCGGCACCCAGGTCCAGGCGAGCTTCGGCACCATGATGAAGGAGCAGGTCGGCGACGTCATCACCCGGCAGCTCACGGCGGTGGAGAAGGCCGTGCGGGACATCGCAGCCGACCTCCACCGCTCCATCGCCTCGGGATTCGCGCTGACGCTCCAGCAGGAGATGGCCACGGTTCGCGACAGCCTGGGGGCCATCCAGCAGTCGCTCTCCGAGCGACAGGAGCATGACCTGGGGCGCATCCTCGAGCAGCTCCGCGACGCCGTGTCGGGCGGATTCCATTCCCAGTCCCAGGACATGGGGCGGCAGATGCAGGAGCTGATGGGGGTGCTTCCCCGGCTCGAACAGCAGTTCGAGGCCATGTCCCTGATGATGGGGACGCAGGCGCGGCAGTGGGGCGCGGAGAACCAGCGCGCCATCGACGTGCTGGGGGAGCGCGTCGCCTCCGTCGTGGAGAGCTTCGACCAGGTGCGGGATGGACTGGTGAAGGCCACCGCCCACGTCCTCGAGGCCTCGGCGAATTCATCGCATCGGTTGGGCGTGGAGAATCAGCAGGTGCTCGAGCAGTTGGAGCGCGGCGTGGAGTCCGTCGTGGGCCGGTTCGAGCAGGTGCTCGCGGGCATGGACGCGAGCACCCAGCATCTCCAACAGCAGACGGGAGAGCAGGCGACCTTCCTGTCTCGACAGGTGGAAGCGCTCCGCTCGGCCGCGAACGTGGACATGAGCAGCTTCCAGAGCCGGTCCGAGGAGTTCGCCAAGGTCATGGGGACGACCCAGGACGGACTTCGTCAGCTCACGGAGCAACTGCGGAGCACCGCCCTCCAGCTTGCCTCCGCGACCCGGGGCGCCGGTGAGACGCACGACAAGGCGAAGGGGGCCGCCGCGCAGATGGAGCAGGTCACCCGCCAGCTCATCGAGACCGCCAAGGAGTTCAGCCAGGTCACCCAGGGCCGTAGGGAAGTCGTCAAGGTGGAGGAGAACCTGCTGAACGCGCAGCGCCAGGCACTCGAGCGCGTCCAGCCCGTGCTTGATGGCCTGACGCGCGGCTACGAGGAGTCCGTCAAGGTCCAGGCGCAGACGCTGAGTGGCCAGTGGACCAAGGTGATGCAGGACATGAGCAGCGTGGTGGAGAAGACGTCGGGAGAGCTTGCTCAAGGCGTCGAAGACCTCAACGAGACGGTCCAGGAGCTGAGCAAGGCGCTGAAGACGCAGGTGAGGCGAGCATGAGTGCCTCGGGGGATGGAAGCGAGAAGTCGCTGGCGGACCTGATGGCGGGTGTCGCGGTGGTGTTCCTGCTGCTGGCGGTCATCTTCATTCTCGATGCGAATGCGCAGCGCGAGGCCGCCATCCGGGACAAGGAGGCAGCCATCGAGAAGGTGGACTCGCAGAAGGAGGGTGTCCAGGAGTCACTCGTCGCGCTGCGCGAGGACTTGATTGCGCTGGATGCCGAGCTGGACGGCGGCTTCATCGCGCTCAGCGGACTGGATGGCGGCGTGAACGCCCTGGAGATTGAATTCAAGAACATGCAGTTCGGCCTGGGGCAGTGCCGGACACCGCCTGCCTATGTCGAGCAGTTCGAGCGCGGCGCGGTTCCTCTCATCCATCGGGTCTGCGAGACGGTGGCTGCCATGCGGGACGCGGGTGCCGAGCCCTCCATCATCCTGGAAGGGCACACCGATGACCGTCCCTTCCTGGGCACGAGTTGGGAGTGCGGGGTCCGGGACGGGGTGGTGCAGTACAGCTTCGAGAACAACGTGAGGGCCAGCGCGGCACGTGCGCAGGAGGTGTTCTTCACGGTGCGCAAGCAGCTCCGCGACGCGGGCTCTGAGCGGGACTGCTTCGATTCGAGCTTTGTCGTCTCCGGGCGGGGGCAGACCGCGCCTCGGCCTGGAACGGATGGCGGCGAGCCGGAGAACCGGCGGCTCGTCATCCGCGTACGTGGCGATCTGCGTTTGTAGGAGGTCCGGTGGGACTGGATGCATGGCTTGCGAGTGTGCAGGAGCGGCAGCGGAACGCGCTGGCGGGCCTCGGCACGTTTCAACAGCAGGTGGAGGGCGGGCTGCGACAGCTTCATTCCAGCCTGGATGCGGCCCAGCGGCGCACGGATGAAAGGGAGCCTGGCCGCATACAGCGCATGGTTGCGTTGCTCGACGTGGGGGCGCTGCTCGAGAAAGTGAACGGTGGAAACTTCTCGGAGTTGGCGCCTCGTGAGCGGCGTGCCGTGCCTTGGTTGTGGCGCAGGGTCGAGCCGAAGCGCATGGCGGAGTTCCTGGAAAGCTTCCCGGACGGGTGGCCCCGGCTCGTGCGGCAACGGCTTCGGGATTGGTGTCTGGCGGATGGGGACTCCAAGCGCATGCATGAATGGGCGCGGCTGACAGGGCGCTGTCCCACGGACGCGCTACTGCTCCGGTGGCGTTTGCCAGTGTCCATCGAACTGGCACTCGGCCCCGAGGGACCGAAGAGCGTCGCGACCAGGTGGGCCGGCCGCCCGTTGCGCGAAGTCATCGACTTGTTGGGCCACGCTGGCTTGAGGCCGACGGTCGGCTACTCAGGACATGTCGCCGCGGAGTACCTGCGGCAACGGCGTGACTCAGGAGAGGACGCATCGGAGGCTCTGCTGTACCTGCTTCAGTCCGAGGGCGGGCGGGCGTGGTTGCCGAACGCAAGCGTGGGCCCGACTGTCCTGGGCGCCCCGGTAGAGGCTCGTGTCGCCGTCATCGCGGCGATGTTGGAGTGTCGGGCCGGGGGACGTGTCCGCAAGGACGTGCAGTCCCTCCTTGAGGAGCGACTCACCGCGAAGGATAGCGTCTTCGGAGACCCTCGGCTGTCCACCTTGACGGGGGCGTGGAGCGCGGTTCGCGCTCGCTCGGAGCCGGCATTCAAGTCGTTTCTGTCGGCGCTCATCCGGCAAGACCTCGAGTTCTTCTTCGAGAAAGCCATGGACGAGCGGGACCGGCATGTCTTCTGGTTGCGCTACCTGAGCGCCATCCAGTCAACGACCTGTTGGCTGGCTCCGGATGCTTACGATGCACTGCTCCGGAATGTGCGAACGCTTCCATCCGAGCAGCAGGCTGCTTTCAGGAGGGCGAAGCGCTTTTCGAAGGGAGAGGTGAGTGCCTTTTGTCTGCGCTTCGACGAGTACTCAGTGGTTGAGTTCTCTGTCACAGGCAACGCGACGTACGTCTACCGGCACAGCATCTTCGACAGCAAGGTCCTGGGACCGGGAGTCGAGGGCGAGAATGATCTCAAGGTGCGCCCGATGGCCAAGGCCCGGTGGTTTCATCTTCCAGGCTGGGAGCCAAGGTTCGAGCAGGCCCTGCTGGAACTCGGCATCGAGCGCGGGCCCGCGGGCCCGAAGCCCTTGCGTTGAAGGACTGTCAGCAGGGGATGTGGACGAACACGGCGCCGTCCCCATCATGGGCATTCACGTCGGAGAGTATCCCTTCGTGTTCCATACGAGTCTCGAATCCGTCACGATTTCGCACCACGGCTGCTGCGTCGTCCGCGACGACACCCCAGTCTTTGGGTATGCATCGCTGTCCAGCGTGCCTGGCAGCGTCATCGCGCACCCCGATGCGCTCAATGCCATAGGCCGTCACCAGGGGCGGTGAGGGCGCCCCCCCACCGCCTCCGGGCCCCTTGGGACTCAATGGCTTAGGGTGCCCTGGTGACCCATCAAGTGCAGTAGACCTGTCTGCACTTCAAGTTGTCGCTCATGCACTTGTCCTCTGCTTCGGCAGTGGTGGCCTTGTCCATACAGGCTTCAAACGTCCGGTCGCAGGGCTGACAGGCCTTCATCGTGGGGCCGGGGCAGGTGGGGATGAGCCCGTCCGAGCTGGACGTCACGTCGTTGCAGTTGCGGCAGTCGAGGGGGCAGTTCTGGGGCGTCTCGGAGCCGCTGCACACAGAGTCTCCACAGCGGCTGCAGTCGGCTCCGCAGGTCCGCGAGGTCTCGTTGTGGCCACAGACGCCGTCGCCGCACCTTCCGCAGTCATAGGCGCAGGAGGTGGCGTTCTCCCTGGGGCCACAGATGCCATTGCCGCACGTCGTGCAATCCGCGGCGCAGCTCGGCTCGGTCTCATGGGCGTTGCAGATGTTGTCGCCGCAGTAGACGTAGCTGGCGCGAGACGTATAGAGCGTCGTGTTCCCGCCTTCCGTGACGATGGCCTTGGCCGCCCATTGAGAGTCATAGTCCACGTAATAGGCGTTGGCGTTGCGCGTGTCCTCGTCGTCCGTGAAGATGACGCCGGCTCCCGAGCCGAACTTGAAGTTCGGCGTCGCGAAGACGCCATACTCGAACTCGAGGATGGGAAGCGAGCTCGCGGGGGCGGCCCCGCCGGTGAAGAGGCAGAAGTACAGGGTGGTGTTCCCATCCTGATGGTTGGGCCAGATGTTCTGCGAGTTCGAGTTCGAGTTCATGTTGTCGCGGTCTTCGTTGTCGAAGTGCCGCCCGAACTCCACAGAGCCCGCGGGACAGCTCTGGCCCAGCTTCAGCAGGGCATAGTTGCTGAAGGGGCTGCCCCCGCTGGTTGAGAGCGGCCTGAACTGGTTCCCATCGATGCGACAGAAGGTGAGGGTGGTGTTGCCGGAGCCATTCACCTGGGTGGCGCCCACCCAGCCGCTGGTATAGCTGGACTGGCGGCTGTCCTCGTTGTCCATGTGAATCCAGACAGTGGGAGCGAAGCTCGGGCAACCGGCTCCAGGAGCAATGACTCCAACGTCGTTGGCGCCCAGCAAGGCGGACGTCGAGGCGGTGGCCAGCGCTGCTTCCGCCACTGCCGCCTGTGATTGTGAAAGGTCTTCCTGGCCGCAGCCCAATTGCATGGTGCACAGCGCCCAGACCGCGAGTCCACGAACGACATTGCGCATGACTTCCCCCCAGGGATGGTGAAGTGCGCAGTCTGGGCATTTTGTCTGCTGAGTCAATGAATTCTGGGGCGCCCCGGGTTCTTGGGGTGACCCAATTGACAAGAGACAGCGTTGTACTACAGATACTCTATTGCAGTTTAGGTATGAATTGCGGTCCGGGATGTAACTCCGTGTCGGAGAGGCCCGCACGTTCTCCAGGGGCCTGGAGGGGCCTGCACCGCATGGCGTCGACGGTGGGATATCCTTCCCGCCACCCGCCGTGACAGCCTGTGCGCCGGGCCCTGAGCGCGCACCGAGCAACCTGCTTGCCTCCTCCATGCCGACCCTGCTGGCACTCCTTCACCTCGTGGGCTGCATGCTGCTCGCGGCCGTCTTCTTCGCTCCCGCTGGGGCGCCCACGCTCGTCCACCTGCTCAAGGGCATCCTGCGGGAGTACAGCCTGGTGATGCTGTTGCCGGCGCTCCTCACGGCGCTGGTGGCCATCTGGATCGCTCACGTGGACGCGTGGAGGTGGCTGCGCTGGGGGACGGCCGCATCCGCGCTGCTCGTCGCGTTCCTCGCGGTGTGGCCCGCCGCCTCCGCGTGGCGGATGGCCCGGGCGGCTGACCTTCCGCTCGACCTCCGGGAGTATCTTCGCCCCCTCGTCGGAGCCCGGCCTGTCCCGACTCAGACCGTTCGCTTCGCCGAGGTCGATGGACGCGACCTGCACGCCGACCTCTTCCTGCCAGAGAACTCCGCATCCAGGTCCCGCCCGGCCGTGCTCTACCTTCACGGAGGGGGTTGGCGTGGCGGAGAGCGCGCCCATGGCCGCGCCTGGGCCGACTTCTTCACCGCGCGGGGCTATGTGTTCATCGCCCTCGACTACCGGCTCTTTCCTCCCGCCACCGGCTTGGAGGCGCCAGGGGACGTCAAGTGTGGCATCCGCTGGGTCAAGGACCACGCGGCCAACTACGGCATCGACCCGGAGCGGCTCGTCCTGTTCGGAGAGTCCGCGGGCGGGCACCTCGCGACCCTGGCGGCGTACTCCGAGGGCAATTCGCGCCTCCCGTCCTCCTGTGCGCCCGGGGACACGTCCGTGGCGGCCATCATCAGCTTCTACGCGCCTGGGGACCTGGTGGTCCGCGCTGTGAGCGACCCTGTCGCGCTCGAGGGCTTCACGGGGGTGCCGCTGGAAGGCCACCGTGAGCTGTACGAGTTGCTCTCCCCCATCAACCACATCGGACCACGCGCTCCTCCCACACTCCTGGTCCATGGAGGGGCTGACAGCGTCGTGCCGCTCGACGCCTCGCGCGCGATGGCGGCTCGACTTGCCCAGGCAGGCGTCCCCCACGCCCTCTTCACGCTGCCGTACGCGGAGCACGGCTTCGACATCTGGGATGGGGGCTTCGGCCGTCAGCTCGCCCGAGGGTTTGTAGGGCTGTTCCTCCAGGAGCACGCGCCCGTCGGTGAATGAAATTCCCGGGCCCTCGTCATGAACAGCACAGGGTGAGCGGGCGGCGAGAGTCGCCCCTCCGCTGAAGATTTCAAAAAAGGAGAGGTCCCATGTTGGCGGTTCGGAGTGGTTCCGAGGGTGCTGGTGCGCGTGAAATCCGGTCGTCCGCGAAGGGCAGGGGATGGGTGGCGCTCGCGCTGCTGCTCCTGCCGCTGACGGCCGCCGCGGGGCCGGGACCAGGCTACCGCTGGGACGAGTCGCGCAACCGCCCCGGGCCCAACCGCTGCCAGAATGACTCGCACTGCGATGGCGCGCGGACGTGCAGCTCCGCGGGTTGGTGCCAGGGCGAGTCGCGCCCCACGCCGCCTCCTCCGCCGCCCGGGCGTCCTGACCGGGACCACGGGGGAGGGGACTGGGGCCATGGTCGGGGAGAGACGCGTCCCCTGCGCAACACCTTCATTCGCAGCAAGCTCGCGGGACTCGTCATCGACATCGCGGGCGCGGACCGCTCGCCCGGCACGGGGCTCATCGCCCACCGGGCCAAGTCCAACCGCGAAGGCAATGACAACCAGAAGTGGGAGCTGGTGCCCACCCGGGGCGGCTACCTCATCCGCAGCAAGCTCAACGGGCTCGTGCTCGACGTGGAGGGCGCCAACAAGTCCGCGGGAACCCGCGTGGTCACCTGGGAGGCTCACGGCGGGCCCAATCAGGTGTGGCAGCTGGTGCCCGGTCGCGTCCGTGGCACCTACTTCATCCAGAGCCAGCTCAGCGGCCTCGTGCTGGATATCGAGGGCGGCAAGACGGACGGCTCGGGGCGACTCATCACCTACCCCATGCATCGCGACGGGCCGGCGCACAACCAGCTCTGGCAGCTGGACCTCTGACGCCATCCCCCCGGGCTCATGAGAGGGCAGGGGTGGTGTGGCGGCACCGCTCGACCAGGGTGCCGCCTTCGACCGTGCTTGAACGCGCCTCGTCAGCCAGGCGTGCCGTGGAGGCGCGGAGTAGATGAGGGTCAGGCCGATGACGGTCGCCCGCAGGAAGTGATGCCCGTCCGCGGGGTCGATGATGGTCAGCGCGGGGCGGTAGCGTGCCGTCACAGCCTCTGGCTGTCCGGCCCTCTCCCTGGAGGGGCCACTCGACACGTGGGGAGGGCCGTCATGCCCTCCCAGGCTCGTCAATACGGGGTGCTGGGAATCACGCCGGCGCGGTGCCGCTTGAGCATGTCCGTCAAGGGGCCGTGCATCGTCAGGGGCGTGGTTGGATTGAACATCAACGACGGCAGGTAGAGCCTGTAGGTGCCGCCGTCCTTCCAGTTCGCGGTGTTCCAGACCTTGTCACACCGGATGGACGCCAGGATGAGGCTTGCGTCCAGCTCCTCGACGGCGACCTCTCGCGCGGCGAGCGGCCAAGCCGCCTTCCTCAGTGTCTCCTGGCTGAGAAACGGATAGTACTTCTTGAGGAGCGCCAGCTCTCGCTTCTGGTGTTGATAGGTGTTGAAGCCGTCCTTCAAGAAGCAGACGAAGAGATACGTCCGGGTGATGGTCGTGTCGTTGGGGAAGATGGTGGAGCCGGTGATGCGCCCCGCGAAGCAGTGCGCGGACTCCGGGAAGATGTCTCCCACCGAGGGGAACTCCTCCTCGTCCAGGGTGACGCCCTTGGAGGAGTTGGTGCGGAACTGGATGTTCCACGGCGAGTCATCCACGTACTCGTTCTTTCGGACGGGGAAGCCCTTCTTGAAGATGCTCAGGCAGTCCAGGGGGCCCGGGAGGTTGAGCCCCCGGAACGCGAACATGTTGAGCGGCACCTGCCGATAGGTGACGTCCTGGCAGGCGAAGTCCTTCTCGAAGACGATGGCGGGGTTCCAGAGGAAGTTCGCCTGGCAGGCGTTGCAGCCATAGAGCTGGGCGCCCGAATTGAAGATGCCATCGGCCCCCTGCGCGGCGACGTCGCCCGACCTGCAGAAGAACAACGGGCACTCGGGCTTCATGGCCGTCTGCTTCTGGACCACCTCGAAGGAGGTCACCTGCTGCTCTGGAGTCATCGCCCCCAGCAGGGGCGCGGAGTGCCGCCGCTCCAGCCTGGGAGGGGCCGCCTGTCGGTTGACGTCCTCGTTGAGCAGCTTGTTGCAGTACTTGCAGCTCGTCGCACGGCTTTCGGACATGAACGACTTCATGCAGCCAAAGCACTTGTAGAAGGGCATGACACCTCTCCCGGAGTGCTCCGCAAGTTCCGGACCACTCCTCCATGCGCCTCGGAGGGAAGGCTTCATGGAGGCGTGTGCGTCCTGGGTGGAAGCGCTTGCGTCCTGGTCGCAAACGCCGCGCGGGTCCTGGCGTGCTGACGCGCTGCCTCACGTGCCCTTGTCTTTTGGCGGTGCTCTGGAAATAGTGCCGTGGGCGTTCACAGGGCCAGGGTTCAACATTGTTGCGGATTCGAGAGTCGCAGATGGCTTCCATGCGGCTCGCTGCGATGGAGGCTCGGGTCGACCAGCTCGTCGAAGCGCTCCTCCAGGAGCCACCCTCGCTGGCGCCCGTCGCGCCTCGCGTGGAGCCCGCCTGGACGCGGGAGCGGCTGCGGCCGGTGGTGCACCGGGTGGTGGCCCGCGGCGTCCTCGCGCTCGACGACGTGCGGCTGTACGTCGGCCTCGCGCAGACGCTGGGCGTGGACTTCGAGGAGCAGCGTCCTCACGCCTGGATGCGCGCGTGGCTGGATGACACCGCTGTCTCCGAGCCGACCGCGCGCCTGCACCGGGTGGTGCGCGAGCGCCGCCGCCGCGAGGACATCGCCCTGCGGAACCAGCGGAAGGAGGAGGCCTTCCGCCTCCGCCATGCTCCGTCTGGGAAGGACACCTGAGCCCGAGGCGCGACTCCATGCCCCCCACGACACGACAGGACCCGGCGGTTGCCCCATGTCCGCTCCAGAAGGCCCCGGGGCAGGTGGAGGTCGTCGTCGTCGATGACCGCGAGACGCCGCTGCCGGGCGTGGCCTTGGAGCTGGCCCAGCCCACGGGTGATGCGGCCCTGCGCCTGCGCACGGACGAGCACGGGGTCGCCCTGTTCGAGGGGCTGGAGAAGGGCAGCTACCGCCTGCGCCTGCTCGACGTGGAGCCCGCGCTGTGGCGGGTGCTGGGCCGGCTCGCCCTGCCCCCGCGCGAGGCGAAGGCCAGCGCCCACTGGGAGACCGTCTCCCAGTCGAAGGCGCTCGCGTGGACGTGCGAGGGAACGGAGTCGCTCACGGTCCTCGCCGCGAGGATGGGGGTGCGGCCCTCGCGGCTGCTCGATGCCCGGAGCGGGCAGCCGCTCGTGAGCGAGGTGGCCCCGGCTCCCGGCACGCGCATCGCCGTGCGCCCCTTCTCCACGGAGTGGGCCCCGGTGGAGACGGGCTATCGGCAGGTGGTGCACCGGATTGGAATCCCCCTGTCCCTGGTGCTCGTGCTGCGCGACGGCGTGCACCAGCCCCGCGCGCACCAGCCCTATCTGTTGAAGCTGTGGATGGACGATGGGGAAGAACTCCCCGCGCGCGAGGGGGTGACGGATGTCCACGGACGCGTCGTCCAGCTGTTGCCGGAGCACGCGGAGCGAGGTGAGGTGACGGTGGGCCCCGGCCGCGCCGACGAGCGGCGCCTGGTGCTGCGCTTCGCCGCTCTGCGGGCGACGAGCGCTCCGGAGGGATTGCAGGAGCGCCTGGAGAACCTGGGGTTCTCCTGCGGAGGCGAGCGGGGCCAGCTCGGCCCGAAGACACGTCTGGCCGTCGAGTGGTTCCAGTACGCGCTCGGGTTGCCTCCGAGCGGAGATGCGGACGAAGCGACCTGCGCCGCCCTGGGTCTGTTGCACCGCTCCTGACGCCGGAGGACTTTCGCCATGGTGTGTCCCGACTGCGGTAGCAACATGATGATCGACACGTCGTCGGGCACGCCTCGGTGTTCCGAGTGTGACTCCGTCCTCGTGCTCGCGCCTCTCTCCTCGGAGCCCGTGTCCGAAGATGATGTGGGAATCGAGATGGACGACGAGCCGGAGCTCGGCGCGAACGAGATGGACGATGACCCGGAAGGCGAGCTCCTCGAGGGGGGCAGGTACAACGACTTCCTGGAGGAGCTGGGCTCTCGGGGCGCGCGTCGCCTCTCCTTCGGCGAGATTCGAGACGAGACGCTCCGGGCCGCGTTGGCCGACGACATCCCGCCGCCCCGGGAGGCGCCCTCCGAGCTGATGGAGGATGAGCTCGTCGAGGCGCGCTGGGTTCCTCCCGGCGAGGAGACCACCGTCTCCGACAGGCCCGTGGTCCCCCCGAGCTTCCCGCTCCGGGTGCTCCTGTGGAACATCGCGGACCTGGGCGGCGGCCCCAGCGGGACGCTGCCCGTGCGCAAGCAGTGGACCATCTCCGCGCTGGCCCATGTCATCCGCGTGGCGAATCCCGATGTCGCCACCATCCTGGAGCTGAAGAAGAAGGGCGGCGCGCGTCTGGTCGAGCCCAAGCGCCCGGAGCCCATGCAGCAGAACGCTGGCCGCGAGGGCGGCGGCCAGAAGCTGCCGGTGCTGAAGCAGTTGGCCAGCCGCTTCATCCATCCCGAGGACTACAACCCCAGGTACGCCGATGAGGACGAGGTGGGGCGCATCGCGGACCTGGAGGCGGCGCTCCTCAACGACCTGGCGAAGTTCTTCTCCGCCAGGGTGCGGCGAGCCATCTGGCCGGGCTTCGACGCCGAGTCCTCGCCCGATCCAGGGTGGAGTGCCTTGACCACGAGCCTTGGCGGCGAAACGCTGGCCGTCCTCGACAAGAACATCGCGGAGGGCTGGGACCAGTGCGGGCCCGACCTCATCAAAATCTTCGGCCGGCCGCCGCGGGAGGCAGACGAGGACGAGGACGAAGGCGAGGGCGAGGACCCTCCCGAGCGGCTCGTCGCGCTCGACATCGACGTACGCGGGAAGAGGGAGCACAAGCTCGCTGCCTTCCGCCTGCTCTGTGTGCGCCTGCTCGTGGAGGAGGGGTACTACGACTGGCTCCAGCCCTTTCACGCCCGCTACGAGGCGAAAGAGAAGAAGAAGGGGGAGCCGGGCGCCGAGGAGCGGGTGAAGCGCAACGAGCTCGCCAAACTCGCGGTCTCTGAGTTGCGGCAGCAGGGCGCGCTCCTGTTCGAGCGTTTCCTGGCCCACGTCGGAGGGTTGGACCTGGAGGCGCTTCCCGAGCCCAAGGTCAAGCTCCGGCCGATTGTCCTCGAGAACAGCCTGTACCGCGCCAACGACGAGCACCTGTTGCGCGTCTACAATGCGAGGTACGCCGACTACCTCGAGCGCAAGAACGACACGGAAGACGCGCCGGAGACGCATGCCGGCCTGCGAGAGTTCATCCGCCTCCGCGACGCGCTCAACGTCCAGTGCGAGGCTCGTGGCGAGGAGCCCTACGCATCGTGGCCCGACAAGGTCCCCGACGAAGCCATCAAGGGGCTCTATACCCAGGACGAGGCGTACGGTGTCCTGTGGCGCAAGTCCAAGGTGGAGGTGGAGGCCTCGGAGGTCTCCTATCTCAGCGCCTACGTCGCGCGGCGGGACTCGGAGTCAGTGCCCTCGAAGATGGAGGACGAGGAGGACGAGGCGGCGGCGAGTCCCGTCAAGAGCCTCTTCTCCAAGCGCGAGCCCATCCGGGTTCCCGTCCGGCTGGCCAAGGTGAAGGGCGCGCCGGCGGTGGGCGTCGTCGCCTGGCATCCGCCAGCTCCCGGTGACCGCAACAAGGAGGCCCGGGGCAGGGACTTCCCCACCTTCCTCCAGTACTGCAAGGACGAGCGTCGGGAGAAGTCGCTCGGGGTCATCCTGTCCGACCTGAACATCGACACCGCGAGGCCCAAGAAGGAGCTCGCGGCGGACGAGACGCCGTACATCGACACCTGCATTCCGAAGCTGACGTTCCACCAGTTCTTCGCGACGGTGCTGGGACCGGGCGCGGATGCCAGTCACCTCCATGCCCAGGCCGACCAGCGCTCGACCATCGCCAAGAGCGTGTTCGAGGACTGGGCCGTCAACAGCAAGCATGACTTCGGGGGCGGCTCGCAACAGCTCTTGCGCACGCTGCTCAACGAGCACATCGACCCCGCGGTCTTCGCGCCCGTGAAGACCGCGAAGGGGGGCGAGCTGCGGCCACCGCTCACGTCCGGCGAGGACGTGCTGGGCCTCATCGAGTCGTTCGTCACCCCGCCGCAGCAGCGCTACGGGGCGAGCGGCTACGACAAGATTCTCGTGTACTCGCCCCGCGCGGATGGCTGGACGCTGGAGCAGTCCTCGGTCTTCGTCATCCCGTTCCCCATGGCCATCGCCGACGCGAAGGAGGAAGGGCTCTTCTTCATCCACGGCAAGCTGCTGCCCAAGCACCTTCAGCCCTTCTGGCGGCTCATCCAGACGGAGGACGCGAAGCTGCCCGAGGACGAGCGCCTCTTCGACAAGCTTCGCGGCTCGGCCGTGAAGCTCGGGGGCTCGGAGGACGCGCGCTGGACGGAGCTGATGGTGGCCGCGAAGAAGCTGAGCGACCACATGCCCCTCGTCTCGGACCTGCGGCTCGTCTACAACGGCCACGACGCCCTGGTCATCGAGGAGGATGAAGCGCTGCTGCCGCCCTCGGTCCCCTCCGGGCTGGAGGAGCTGGAGGCGCTGTGCCTCGCCTTCCAGAAGTCCACGGGGTCCAGCGAGGAGGCGGCGAAGGGGCTCGACGACATCCTGGAGGCCGCGGCCAATGTCCCCGAAGCGGGCCACACGCGTGCCGGCGCGCTGGTGGCGGAAGCCATGCAGGTGCGCGAGACGCTCGACGTGCTGCGGGCGGAGGGGTTCGACACAGCGGATTTCTGGGGCAAGCGGCCCGCCCTCGAGTCGGATGGTGGCAAGGGCAAGGGCGCCGCGGCCGCCGTCTCGCTGGACACCCACCTGACGTTGCTGGGGCAGACGCGCGTCCCCAACGCGGGGGACGGTGACTGCCTCTTCCGCACGCTCTCCCAGCTCCTCTTCGGCACCGAGCGTCACCACGCCGCCGTGCGCCAGGCGGTGGTCAACCACCTGGAGGACCTGCTCGCTGGGACGGTGGAGGACGTCGGGGGGAGGGTGGGGCCCGTCCCGGCGGCGACCTTCCGCCAGGACATGCAGTTGATGCTCGACTGGCATCGCGCGGCCTGGCCGAACCAGCTCGCGTACCGGCGCGTCGTCGGGCTGGACGAATGGCGCCAGTACCTCCGGGCGATGAGCCGGCAGGGCGTCTGGGGAGACCACGTGGCGCTCGCCGCGGCCTCCCATCTGTTCGGTGTGCGCTTCGACCTCTATGCCCGGACGAGCAACGCCTCGTACTGGACGGACATCGTGGACTTCGTGCCGCGCACCGAAGGGCCTGAGGCCGCGCGCACGCTGCTCATCGCCAACCTGGGAAACACGCACTACGAGGCCGTGGGGCCCACGGGCGCGGCGCTCCCCGAGGAGCAGGCGCTGCCGCTCGTGCTCGCTCCCCTCTGCGTGCTCCGCCGTCGCGACGAGGGAGGGGGGCCGCGGGCCGCCCAGCAGAGCAGGGCCAAGGCGAGCTCCAGCCCCAAGTCGGTGGCCTCCGCGTCGTGGCCCTCGGTGCGGGGCCCGGTGCACCTGTGGTCGAACGACGTCTACTTCACGAAGAAAACCCCGGAGCACCATCCCCACGCGCTCTTCCTCTTCGGAGAGAACGACCAGTCGAAGAAGAAGAAACACTTCCAGTCCACCACCCAGGCCGTCATCCGCATGAATCCGAATGCGCTCGGGATTCGCACGTGCTGGTCCCTGGGGGTGGGCATGCTGGACAAGGACCTGGCCAAGAACCAGCAGGCCATCGACGAGGACTGCGACGAGGCCATCCAACTGCTCAAGAGTGGCGTCTACACGACGCTCGTCGTGCCGTGGGACTTCACGGCCAAGACGGTCGACATCGGGACGAATACCGCCGCCCTGCCGACGAATGCGCCCCAGACGTGGACGCACCTCCAGAATAAAATCCAGGAGCTCATCGACTGGGCGAACGCGCACCTGGGCAAGGTGCTGGTCGCCCCGCATGCGGCCGTGCTCGTGCCGTCGGTGGTGCGGCATCATGCGTCCGACCTCCATGTGCAGGAGGTCTCGGACGCGATGCTGAACGCGCCGTCCCTGGGCGACGACTCCAGCACCAGTGTCGTGGGAGCCTCCAACGTCGTGTCGGTGCGGACGCTGCTCCTCCCCGGGGCCTCGTCACCCGAGACGGGGCTCCTGTCGGACGCCGACTACGAGAAGAACAAGGCCATGCTCGACGAGGACCTGGCGGAGCTCACCCGGCGGGTGGAGAGCGGCCAGTTCCGCAGGCTCGTGCTCACCCGGGACGGGGACAACCACATCGTCCTGGGCACGGAGCTGGGCAGGCTCGACGTGAACGCGCCCAGGACGCTGGACTACCTGCGCGAGCGGCTGGAGGCCCTGTGCGCGCGCTGCGAGGAGGTGCACGTCGTGGCGGCCTCGGGAGCCATGGAGGATGAGGACGAGAGTTCGATGAAGGGCGCCCGGGAGTCCGGAGAGCCCTCCAAGCCGAACCGGCTCAAGCGCACGCGCGGCGTCCGGGATGAGGTCGACGATGTCGACGAGGACGCCGACGAGTCGGGCGAGCGGCTTGCCGGTGAAGACGAAGCCACCTTCAAGAAGGCCAAGGGCAAGGCGCCGAAGGACGTCGAGGAGCCACCGCCGCTCGAGCGCTCCAACTCGTCGGGAGGGACCAAGCGCACACGGCTCGCGCGCGACGGGGATGCCGACGAGGCCCGCGAGGAGTTCGACGAGGAAGAGAGAGTGGATGCGCGGGAGGCCCGCGAGGAGCCTCGGCACAAGAAGCTCAAGGGCGCCACGCTGGAGGAGGAGGCCGCCGACGTCGCAGCGGATGACGCGGTGCTCGAGGAGGAGGCTCGGGACCCCGGCGGAGCGGAGCCCGACCTCAAGAAGCCCAGGGGCGCGATGGAGGATGAGGACTGAGCGCGGCGCCGGCACGGCGTACCCAAGGGGCTCGTGCCGCCCCGGGCGTCATCGGTCTGCGTCAGGGTTCCGGATACCTGACGGGAGCCCATCACCCGCCAGCCTGCGAGGGATGGGCTCGACCGCTCAAAAAGAAGCGGCGTTACTGCGTCACGGCCCGGGCGGCCAGCAGAGGCTGCGCGCAGAGGGGAGCCACCTGTGAGGACTCCGACGACGACAGCTCGTCCTCCTCCGCGGCGCGGGCCGAGGCGTCACAGGTGCCGTATTCATACTCCGTCACCCACTCCTCACAGGTGATGACCTTCATGCTCCACGGAAGGGCACAGACCAGCCAGCAGGGCTCGCTCTCATTGCAGCGGTCCTGCGAGCAATCAGGGGGAAGGGCAGACGCGGACAGCGGGGCCAGCACGAGCGCCGCGACACCTGCGAACAGGGACTTCGGAAGCAGTTTCATGATGTCTCCACGGTGACGAGATGACCGGACCAACCACGCGTGAGCCGGCTCATCCACTGTCCCAGGAAATTCACGAATCTTCAAAAGTCAGGAATAACACATTTTTCCACTCCAGGGACAGCTCAACCCCAGCTAGCCCTTCCGAAGTCCCACCACCTCGCCGTAGCCACCGGGAATGAAGAACTCGTGAGCCTTCATTCCCAGGATGCGCAGCGCGGTGGTGACGACGTCCGCGGACCGGGGGACGCGCTTCTGCGTCTGTCCCGTCTCCTCGATGATGTCCACCGGCACGCCGAGCCCGCGCGTCGTATACGTGCCCACCTGCCGGTTCGCCGCCACGTTTCCGCCCGCGAAGAGGACCGAGGTGAAGGGGTGGTGGTCATCCGGCAGGTTGTAGCTGCCATCCCCCGAGCGTGAGGCCCAGCTCCGGCCAAACTCGCTCATCACCAGCACCAGGGTGTCATCGAGCAGCGTCTTGCCTGGCTTGCCCGGCGCGGGCGTGGCCTTCATCTCGCCCAGGAAGCGCGCGACGCAATCCATCAGCCCCCGGCCATGCGCGCAGCTGAAGGCATGCCCCGAGCCGCTGTGCGTGTCGAAGTCCATCCGCAGCGAGACATGCACCGACGTGCACAGGTCCGACTTGAGCAGGCGCAGCGCCATGTCCATGCGCGGGTCCAACCCGACGAGGTGGAAGTTCGCGTTGCCGAACGTGTAGGTGAACGACTCGTTCAAATAGCTCGACAGGTACGCGGGCCGGTTCGTCTTCAGCGTGTCGATGCCCTTGGTGCCCTCCAGCAAGGACACGACATCCGTCGCCAGCACGCGGGAGACGGAGGACAGCGAGCCATGCAGGCCCTCCAGATAGTTGTCCACCTTCGCCGTCGAGCGGCCCAGCAGCGGCTGCGCGCGCCCCAGCGAGTAGCGCTCCACCGTGGTCGTCTTCAGCGCCGCCCCCGTGGGTCTGCCGTGCGCATCCAGCTCCGCGCCCTCGGTGCGCGCATCCAGCCCCGTCCACCAGGCGTTGTCCGCGGGCTTCCCGGAGAGCATCGGCTTGAGCGCGTCGATGGACGGCACTCCCACGGGAGAGGCGTGGGAGGGCAACCCCATGCCGGACGGCACGCCCCGGTCTCCCGAAACCACGACGAACGGCAGGGGTCGGGTCTCCCGGTGCCGCGCGTACAGGTGGTTCGCGATGACCGAGTGCATCGCGGGCGCCCGGTAGTCCGCGCCCGCGACGCCGCACATCGCGGAGATGAAGGCGCTGGCATGGTCATTGGTGCCCTGGTCGATGCCATGCAACACGCTCAACTGCTCATGCAGCGCGAAGTGCTGATAGCCATACATGAGCGGGCTGAAGGAGCCGCGCGCCGCCGGGTCCTGCGGATTCCAGGACTGCCACGTCCGCAGCGGCTTGTACGGGCCGTTGGCGGGCGCCAGGTTCACCACCTTGCTCGCCTCGAAGAAGACAGGCTCGCTGCTGAAGCCGGAGGGCCCCGGGACGCAGAGCGGAATCTCCGAGTCTTCCATTGGCGTGAAGCAGTACGCCGGACGGAAGCCGCCCGGGACATAGAGCACCACGAGCCGGGAGGGGACGTCCGCGTCGGCCTCCGCGGCCTGGGCGACTCCAGAGCCGAGGAGCCCCGCGCGTTCGAGGAGGGCGAGCTGCCCGGCTCCGAGGGCCCACTTGAGCAACGTGCGTCGAGATGTGTTCAGCATGGGTCCTCGGCTCAGTAGGTGATCCACAGCGGGTGACGGATGAGCGCCGCGCAGGTGCCCACCCAGGCCAGGCGCGTGCTCTGCGCTTCGAGCGGGAGATAGACCTGCTCGTACAGCGCCTTCAGCTCCGCGTCCGAGGGGGGCTGCCCCAGCATGCGCAGGTAGAGGTTGCGCAGGTTCTTCTGCACCGCGTCCGGGCTCTTGGTGGAGGTGTCCGCGAGCGTCACGAAGCGCAGCACCGCCTTGTTGTTGGGCTTGTCCACCGCGCGCCCGCACCAGGCCTGGGACAGCTGGACCAGCGCCTGTCCGGCGGAGGGGCCGAAGCTCGGGTCCTTCTTGCGGTACTCCAGGGAGTTGCCGCCTCCGAGCGCCTCATAGCGTTCAATGGAGCGCGCGTCGGAGACGTACTGGCCGGAGATGCCGGGCGCCCAGTCACCGGGCCATACGAAGAACTTGTTCCAGTTCACCACGTACGCCTGGTTGCGCCAGTCGGGGCTGCTGGTGCTGACGAAGTCCTCCAGCACCAGCCCCAACTGGTCCATCAAGCTCACCACCATCTCGTCGGCGGCCAGCCGGCGGACCTTGAACTCCGCGGGTGACGGCGTCTCCAACTGCACGGGCGGCGCCTTCAGGTCGCGAATCCACGCCTCCACCTGGGCGATGGTCATCGTGACGCGGCCGTTGGCGACGAGCTGCTCGTAGGGCTGTCCCGGCGGCATCTGGGCATAGCTGCCAGGCGCGGTGCCCTTGAGCATCTGGATGAGGAGGCTGCCCTCCGGGTCTCCGCGCTTCACGAACCGCTCGTCGTAGACGAGCCCGCTCTCGAACGCGGCGAGCGAGGCGAAGAAGGGCTTGTTGCCGTTGACGTGGCAGCCCTCACAGGCGGGAGCGAGCGCGAGGCGGACCGCGTCGTTGTCGCTCGCGGCGGCGCAGGTGTCGCCCGCATCCGGCTTGTCATCGCCCCCATTCCGGTAGGAGCCCTCCCCGAAACAAGCCCCGACGTTGAGCGCGAACACGACGAGCGCGACGGCCCCCAGCAACGAACGCAGCGTGCGCATCACAGGCCCCTCCGCAGCTCGGACTGCTCGAAGAGATATCGGAGGAAGGGCCGCAGCTTGCGCTCCCGGGAGACGAACTCCCTGGCGAGCTTGTCGATGAAGCCCTTCTCCGTGGCTGGATTCAGCTCCCGGCCAATGAACATCGCGTAGAGCTTGCGCGCGGCGCAGCGGTCGAACTCACCGGAGCGGACCAGCAGCTTGCCGAAGCCCAGCGGGCCCATGGTGCCATCGCCATGTTCGCCCAGCAGCGTGTACGACTCCGGCATCGTGTCGAGCAGCACCGCCTCCGGATTCGCCTTGAGCTCCTCCGGCGTGACGGGGGTGAGCACCGTGTTGGGCACGAAGGCGTTCCTCCAGCGCTGGCCCGGCGCATTGCCGATGTGCGGATACTTGCCGGACAGCCACTCCGCGGTGATGCGCTGGTTGCCCACGCCCCCGATGAAGGGCCACGGCACGTAGTAGCTCGGGAACGGCGTGAAGTCCCAGCGCTTGAAGGCGATGGCCGCGGGGTCCAGCGTCTTGTGGCAGTGCAGGCACGTCCCGCCGGTCGCCGGGTCTATCTCCAGCGGCGGAAAGTGCACGTCCGCGGGGGGCGGGGAGAAGTTCTGGCAGGCGAAGATCTCCAGGAAGCGCGCGGCCCGGACGCGCTCGCGCGGGAACGAGGACATGGACCCCATCATGGTGAGCACCCCGGCGGCGGGCAGGCCCAGGGGCGCGTCCTTCGTCGTGCGCGGGTCGAAGCGGTAGGTGCGCTCCATGCTGCCGGAGCGGCTCTTGTCGGGGGTGAGCGAGAGGTGGAAGGGCTCCAGCTCCTCCACCACGAACTCGCGCCAGGCCTGCGGGTCGTTCGGCGTGGGGTGCAGCGGGTCGCGCGGGGCATTGCCCGCGTCCGGGCGCCACCAGGTGGTGTTCTGGTCCACGACGCTGCTGCCCATCTGCCGGCCGAAGCGGATGTACAGCGCTCGCAGCCAGTTGGTGCCGACGGAGTAGTTGCCGACGACCAGGTCGGAGAGCGGCCGGTCATGCCACGCCAGGTGCGCGAACAGGCGCGCGGGCTCCTCGTAGGGGTGGCGGCGCTGACCACTGAGGCTGGAGGTGCCCGTGGAGCCCAGGCCGGCGAGCGGCGAGCACCACATCAAGTTGGGGCCACACCCGCAGCCCCGGACCAGACCGGGGTCGTAGTAGCCGCCGTAGGCGATGCCACAGTCGTTGACCTTCCCCGTGGCGGTGTCCGTGACGGTCTTGACGTCGGAGCCCGCCAGGCCCAGCACCTGGACTGTCGTCCCCGGGGCCCACCAGGGCTCGACGGTGTGCACCACCGGCACGGCGGGATTCCCGGCCCCATCCTTGTCGGAGCACTGCTGCCCCGGGTCCCCCGACGCGAACTCGTTCACCGCATAGTAGGCACCCGGGTGCGCGGTGTTGTCGGCGCACCGGTGAAGGTGTCCGGACATGTCGCCCTGATACGCGTCGCCGTTGGCGCCCGTGGTGTAGGCGCCCACGGCGATCCACTCGTGTCCGAAGCGCAGCATCCGCTCGTAGAACTTCGGAGAGGCGAGCACCTCGTCGAGCGTCGAGCGAAGCAGCGAGGCCCGCGCCTCGGGCGAGGCTGTCGCCGCCATGGCCTCGTACTGTTCCAGGGTGGGGGTCGTCCCGGTGAGGCCGAGCACGATGCGCCGCAACAGGCGCGTGTCGCTCATCTGGTCCTGGGGCGGGTCGACCGGGGACGTCGGCTCGGGTTCACATTGCTGCGCGTGCGCGTCGGGCACGACGAGCCCGGACATCGCGAACAGCACGGTCGCGAGGGCCGCGCTCTTCAGGTGCAGGTGCCAGTGCATGCCTGAGACATTAGCATCGGCTGACACGATAAATCACGAGGAGAGATGTCTGTCATTCCGCGAGAATGAGGGTGGACTCTCCTCCACACCCGACTGTCTTTCAGGCCACGAGTGATGGGGACTGGAGGCCACGGTGGGGTGGACTCCCCTCCACGGTTTCACGCACCGCGCCAAGGGACTTGACTGTGGGCGGTCGCCACACCTCGCCGTGCGAGAGGGGCGCGGAGGCCTGACTCTGTCGGAGGGTGTGTTTGACATTGAAGGCCCGCGGGCGAACACTCCGCGCGTCCTTCGCTTTCAAACCCTGTCTTCGCGGTTCGAGGTGCGTCCATGCACAAGTTTCGCCCGGCGGTCGTTGCCCTCCTTCTCGCGGTCGTCGTGGTTCCGGGGCTGGTGGTGGCGGCGTCAAGTCAGCCCGTGCACAGCATCTGGTCGACGGAGGGCGGCGCCGCCAAGATCAAGGGCGACCTCTTCGCTCCTGTCCTCAATTCCTCGGTGGTGAGCTGGCAGGAGGGGGCGGGGCCCGCGTTCGCGAACGCGAAGATAACGGTGAACACCAATGGCACCGCCACCGTTCTCGAGCTCAACCTGGTCACACTGCAGGGCTCTCCGACAGACGACCTGGTGAAGGGCCTCTGGGATGTGACGCTCGATGGCGTGCTCGTGTGCCATCAGTGCCAGGGCTACGCCGAGGGGCTCAGCAACCCGGTGGGGAGCCCCTACAACATCGACGTGGACAATTCCTTCTATCGGCTCGACGGCATCATCACCGCGCGCTTCGACTACTGAGGCGCTACCTCGACCGGGCGAGCATGATGGGTTCGAGCTGGAACGCCGCCGTCGAGGAGGTGATGTCCAGCAGCGGGGCTCCGAGCACGTGTTCCGCGGGATCCTGGGGATTGAACCGCACCCCGATTTCCTGTCCGCTCGACAGTTGCCGGAAGCCCTGTTGCTGTTGGCGCGCCTGGGCCAGATGGGCCCGCCGCTCCTTCCGCGTGGAGGAGGGCGCGTGGTCGCTCGGGGTCATCTTCGAGAGGGGCGCCTCGGTCTTCACCGCGAACACGTATGAGGTCTCCCCCACCGTGTAGCGGTAGTGCGCATATTCCCCCTCGCCGTGCCCCACCAGCCCCCCGAACCGGGCCACCGCGGGCGTCCACTCCTCCACCCGGGAGTCATTCTCGGGCGCCAGGGACCGGGCACGCCGCAGGAAGCTCAGCCGCTCGTCCCAGCGGTCGATGTCTCGGAGGACCTCTTCCGCGGTCGCCGTGAGCGGGTGGGCTACGGAGTCGCGTGTCCCCAGGAAGCGGGGCGGTCGCTCCATCATCGGCTGGAGCAGCGGGTCGAGGACCTCATGTTGCTGGGGCCCCGAGACGCAGTAGCGCATCCGAAAGGCGCGCGGCATCACGAGGTCGTCGTACCACTCGCGGGGACCGCCAAACATGCCGCGGTGAAGGTCGTCCCATGGCGAGTCGTAGAGGAAGCAGTACTCGGTCTTCCCCACGCAGTAGCCATAGAGGAACAGCGTCTCGTCCGCGTAGCCCGTCATGCCATAGAGCAGCGCATCCCCCTCGGCCGTACGTCCCGTCAGCGGGGCGAAGTGATGGACCGGCAATCGGGAATGCACGGTGCGGAGCTGGTCCAGGAGCGTGCGGACCTCGGTCGGCATTTCAGCGGACATGGGCGGAGACCCCGGTGGTGAGCCTCCATCAAGCCCTGAGCGTGGCCTTCCGTCCACCTGCCTCGGCGCATGGGCACCGCGTCAACCCAGGCATGGACTGACACCCATGCCCGAGTTGCATCAGAGGTCAGCAGCAGTTGCTTGGCTTCTGGACGATGACGGCGATGAGGACGGCGATGTTGATGACGAGCTGCGCCAGCACGACGGCGAGGTAGGCGCCCCCGCTGGTGAAGAGGCCCACGACCATGAGGATGAGCGACGCGCAGTTGAGGGCGATGGAGACCCAGTTTCCGGTCAGGATGTCACCCACCACCTTGCCAAGCGTCCCCGCGACGTAGAGCGCCTTGATGACCTTGATGACGGTGCTGCCGCTCGTGGCGCCCTTGGCCGCCTCTCCAATGGCGTTGAGCAGCGGCGTGCTCTCTCCGATGACCTTGCTCAGGGCGGAGACGGCCCTGGTCGCCGAGAACCCCAGGCCCACCACGGTCAGCAGCAGGCAGAGCGAAGTCGCGGCCACGGAGACGACCCAGCCGACGCACTCCGTGTTGACGGTCAATTCCATCCGCCCGCACTCCACGGGCCCCTGGGCGGTGTGGTGGTAGAAGACGTACGCGGCGCCCTCCACCTTTCCGGCGATGGCGCCCACCGGCATGCCTCCGGGGCCGTTGCCTTTCGACAGGCCGAGGTAGAGGTTGTTGCGGAACAGCGAGCGCAGGCGGTCCTTCATCGCTCCTGGAACGGACGCGAGCACCGGCTCATAGGCGGCGATGATGGCCTCGACCTGGTCGGGCGGAAGCGGGCTGTTGGCGGGATAGGGCACCTCCTCCGGGGACCAGCGGACAGCGGTCTCCAGTCGCGCCGAGGGCTGCACCATCGCCATCTGGGTAGTGGAGCCTCCGGACGGAGGAGGCGAATCGGATGGAGGAGTGACGACGGTGGCGGGAAAGGCCGTGTTGAGCAGCACCGGCGGATGGCCCGTCACCTGGTTGGTGAGCATGAGGCTGCTCCAGGCATAGAACGCGACGCAGCCCTCCGAGTCGGAGGGGTCTTCCGACATGTACTGCTGGACTTCGGTGGCTGAAATCGCGCGGGACCAGAGCGCCGCCGCCTGGAGGTAGCCCTGCAGTTCGTTTTCGGCGGACCCGGCGGTATCAGGGGCGTACGTGGCGCCGAACAGCCGGACCGGGTTCGCGAGCACCGGCAGGCTGCACGGGACGGTCAAGGTATGGGTCCCGTCGAGGTAGATGAGAACCGTGGTCCCGTCATACGTGGCCGCCAGGTGATGCCACGAGCCCGGGGACAGATGGTGGCCGTCCCCCCAGGAGGTGCTTGATCCCGAGTCCAGTTTGAATTCGAGATTGAACCCGCTGCCATTCCACTGCACCCCCAGGGAGCAGCCATGGCCGGTGTCGAGGTCCCTGCACGAGAACAGGGTCCGGGACGCCGCCTGGAACGCGGAGGGCGCGTCGCAGTTGAACCAGCCCTGCACGCTGAAGGGGCCTCCATCCGCCACCACCGTGAGCGCGTCGCGAGGAGAGGGTTGGACCCCCGTGTTGAGCAGCCGCAGCGCCGGGGCGACCATCACGACCTGCGCGCCGCCCGCGAAGGTGGCCGCGTTCCGGTTGTTGCCGGAGACGTCATTGCTGGAGCCGTCGGCGAAGCTGTAGCACGCGGCGAGGTTCGTGCTCGGCGAGGGGATGTCCCACAGCGGGAGTCGCTCACCCTCGGGCAGCGCCGTGGACCAGAACGCGACATTGAGGAACTGCGCGTCCGACGTGTGGCCCAGGCTGAACAGGCTGTTGGTCGCGGTGACCCGGGAGAGGGAGCCTTCGATGAGCGGCGTGCCATTCACCGACAATGTGTAGGCGCCCTGGTTTGTGCCTTGAGACTGGAAGACGAGCAGGACGTACTGCCATTGGTTCGGCAGCAGCTCGATTTCAGAGCGCTGCGGCGTGCTCATGCCCGGAATGCTGAGGGTGAGCAGCAGCCCATGCAGCCCGATGTAATAGGACGTGCCGGACAGCAGCAGGAAGCCGTCGTAGGCGGGGGCGCGCGGATTCAGCCAGAACCCGATGGAGTAGGAGCTGCTGCCGCTCAGGTCGATGGGGCTCGACGTGCCAAGTGAGATGCTCTGGCCATAACGCACGTCCGCGGCACCGTACTGATACATGGGTCTCATGCGGCAGGCGCACAGCAAGGGATGCGCCAGACCGGACAGCGCGCTGTCCACGCTGTGAGGAGTCCTGAGTCGGACTCACGGACGGGCCTACCTGTTGCGTCCAGGCGCGACGCGGTCGCGTTGCCGAGGGACGCGTGGGCACGTGGCCGCCGCGAGGCTCGGTCCGAAGGCTCGAACACGGAGACCGCCGGACGTCGCCCTGGAAGGGAGCGTCTGGGGCTGCGGGCTTCTCGGACTATGCGATTTAAATAAGAACCACCCGCCTTCGTCTGGACGCCGTCTCAAACGAGGGCACGCAATGACACATCCGTCGTATTCGCGGTGGCGCGGTGTATTGGGCATCACCTTGGGGTTGCTGTTGTCCGTGGGATGCGGACAGCAGGGGACAGACCCCGGGCATGAAGCCGAAGGGAGTCAGCAGGCAGCGATTTCTCGCACGCGGCCTCGGGTCAAGCTCGCGGCGAGCCGGACGCACTCGCTCGCCATCCGCTCGGATGGAACGGTGTGGGCCGCTGGCCAGAACGATGCGGGGCAGCTCGGGCAGGTGGGGCCTGTGAGCAGCTCCACGCCGCTCCAGGCTCCGGGCCTGACGGGCGCCATCGCCGTGGCGGCGGGAGATTGGCACGCCGTGGTGCTCCGCTCCGGAGGGACTGTCTGGGCCTGGGGCGATGGCTCCCATGGACAGTTGGGGACCCCTGAGTTTCCCGACGGGCCAGACTGGAGGCGCGCCACGCCCGCGCAGGTTCCGGGCTTGTCGGGCGTCGTGGCCGTGGCCGCCGGCTTCTGGCACACCCTCGCGGTGAAGAGCGATGGCACGGTCTGGTCCTGGGGCTCCAACAATGAGGGTGAGCTCGGCGACGGTGGGCTCGTGAATCGCCGCTACAGTCCAGGCCAGGTGCCTGGATTGACGAACGTGGTGGCGGTGTCCGCCCGGCGCTTCACCTCCTTCGCCATCCGCTCGGATGGAACCCTCTGGGGGTGGGGGAGCAATGACTACGGGATGCTGGGCATTGGCAATCACTCCAGCAACAGCAAGGTCCCCGTGCAGGTGCCCGGCCTGACGAACGTGGTTGCGGTGAGCGCGGGAGAGGAGCACACGCTGGCTGTCAAATCGGATGGCACCGTGTGGACCTGGGGCCTGCAGGACCGGGCGACCCTCACCATGTATCTCTCACCCGTCCAGGTGCCGGGGCTGACAGGCGTCATCGATGTCGCGACGAGCACCCACGCCTCTTACGCGCTCAAGTCCAATGGCACGGTGTGGAGCTGGGGAGACAACACGAGCGGTCAGATTGGGGATGGCACCCGGCAGCGCCGCGACAGTCCCATCCAGGTGAAGGGACTGACGGGCGTCTCCGTCATCGCGGGGGGGGACAACCATGCCCTGGTGCTGCGCAGCGACGGCACCATCTGGACCTGGGGCGGCAATCGGTATGGAGCTCGCGGCGATGGCGCCATCACCTTGATGGCGACACCCGGGCTGGTGCAGGTCAACGCGACAGGAGCGCTCGCCGTCGCGGCTGGCACGGCGCATTCATTGGCGCTGCTCTCCGACGGCACGGTGTGGAGCTGGGGCGCCAACACCTCGGGACAGCTCGGGGATGGGACGACGGAGCGGCGCTCCACGCCCGCGCCTGTCGTGGGACTCCAGAACGTCATCGCCATCGCGGCCGGAGCGGAGACGTCGATGGCGCTGCGTGACGACAATACGGTCTGGACCTGGGGCAACCAGAGGCTGGTCCCCACCCGGGTGTCGGGCGTCGACAACGTCATCGCCATCTCCACGAGTGGCACCCATTCGCTCGCCCTGCGTGACGACTCGACCGTCTGGGCCTGGGGTAGCAACGCCCGTGGAGAGCTGGGGGACGGAACCCTTGTCTCCCGGACGACGCCCGCGCAGGTCTCCCAGTTGGTCGACGTCATGCGAATCTCCACGGGCCCCCAGACCTCGTACGCCGTCCGCTATGACGGGTCGGCATGGGGGTGGGGGGAGAATGGCTACGGTCAGCTGGGAGGCGGCGGGACCAGTGTCTGGAGCACGCCGGGTTTGATTCCGGGGCTGAACAACGTCCTCGCCATCGCGGGGGGGAGCCGCCACGGCATGGCCGTGCTGGCGGATGGCAGCGGGAGGAGCTGGGGCCTCATGGGCTTCGACGACGGAACGTCCTCGACCGGCTACGCCCCGCACCCCATGGCGTCCCTCCAGGGGCTGCTCGAAGTCGTGTCCGGGCGCAATACGGCCGCGGCCACCACCGCCACCGGCGCGGTCTGGGTGGAGAGCGACAACTCCTGGGGGCAGGCGGGCAATGGCACGACGTACTCCGCGTCGACGCCTGTCCTCGTCTCTGGCATCACGGGTGGCGTGACGTCTCTCGCGGTGGGCGACGAGCACATGTTGGCCGTCCAGCCGGACGGAACGGTGTGGTCCTGGGGCAGCAACACCGACGGGCAGCTCGGCCGCGGGCAGCCCTTCGACATCCTCGCGCCCGTCCCCTCCCTGCTGGACTGAGAGGAAAAGTGGACTGAAGTGAAACACGGGCCCCGGGACAGCCCTCTCGTCCCGGGGCCCCTTGGACGTCTGGTGGTTCCAATCCTTCGTCGAGGAGCCGCCTGGCGCCGGATTCCGACCGCTGGCCGTGACGGGCCCGCCGCCCTCGCGCGGGAGTGCCACATTGAGTCTGCCTCCCACGGAGACCTTCCCATGCGAACCATGACTCCCAGCAGTGCGTACCGGGCCGCCCTTGGCATCACGCTCTTCGCCTCGCTCAGCCTCGTCTGGCTGAGCCTGGGCGTTGGCATCATCGGCGCGGATGGAGACCGGACCAACCTGCTCTACGGTGGGGTGCTGCTGGTCGGCCTCTCCGGGGCCTTCATCGTGCGCCTGGAAGCGGCTGGCATGGCCCGCACGCTGGTCGCGATGGCCTTCACCCAGGCCGCCATCGCCGTCGTCGCGGTGCTCGCGGGCTGGGGAATGCCGTGGAGTCCGCCCGTCGAAATCCTGACGCTCAACGCGGGCTTCATCGCCCTGTTCCTCGCGGCAGCCTGGCTGTTCCAGCCCCGGAGAGAGGGGGCCCGGCGGCAGGTCAGTATCTGACGGTCGCCGTGTACGCGAAGTGGTCGGAGCCGTACTTCTCCAGCCGCTCGGCGGGCCCGGTGCCGATGCCAATCGTGACGTAGATCTGGTCGATGGGCACGCCGTCGACGCCCGCCGTGTTCAGGTGGTTCATCCCGGGGATGTCCTGTGCGAGCGGCCGGTTGAAGTCGCCCACCAGGACGACGGGCAAATCTCTCGAGCGCAGGTCCGCGACGACCTCGCGCACCACGGCGTTGTGCGTCCGCCAGCGCTCCTGGCGCTCGGGGTGCTCACCGTTCCATGCACCGGAGATGTAGTGGGTGTTGATGAACGCCAGCTTCGCGCCGGTCTCCTTGTTCTTCAACACCACCCAGTTCACGTAGCGAGAGGGCGTCACAGCCTCCTCCCCGTGGTGCGTGAGCCGCGAGCCGCCTCCCGTCCTGTCGTACTTGTTCCTGCGCCAGGAGATGGGGATGGAGTTGCTGGGGTGGAGTCGCTCCACACCGGGACGGAAGTGGTCGTAGTACTCGAGCGCGCCGAGCTGGTTGTGGCCCTCGTTCGTGTCCACCTCCTGCCAGCCAATGACATCCGCGAGCGGCTTGAGGGTCGCGCTTCCATGGAGGGTGTTGTGCGTCGCGACGGTGGTCGTCGTCACCGCGAGCGCATCCAGGCGCTCCGGCTGGGAGGCGGGCATGACTCCCAGCACGACGAGCAGGCCAGCGAGGAGGGAGGACAGGAGTTCGAGCATGGTGCCTTCGGGGGCGGTCACCGGGCCACATCACCCGGTGGGGTTGGGAGTCAGCACGTCCACGCCGCGCTGGCCGTGGTCGTCTGTCCGGGTGTCGAAGTCTAGCGGACAGGGGCCGCCGCCGCACCGTCGGCCATGGAAGAAGAGGGGTGGTCCCGGCGCCGTCGAGGCGTGTGGGCTACGATGGGCCGACCTCTCGCGTCAGGCTGGACATGACGACCCGAACACGTGCCCTGGAGCTGGACCTGCTGCGCTGTCTGGCAATCGCAGCCATGGTCTGCCTGCACGTGCTGGGCTCCTGGTGGCTGCTCTGCGAGCCGGGACCCGTGGCACGGCGCGTCGCCATGGTCATCCATGATGCCTGTCAGATGTGTGTTCCCGTCCTGCTGCTGCTCTCCATGCTGCTGATGGCCCGGCATCAGCCCGGCGGTGGCGGGCTGACGCTGGTCCGCTGGGTCGGCACGCGCCTGGCCGGCCTGCTCCCCGCGACGATGATATGGGCTGGGCTGTACGCGCTCCTCGCGGGCTGGCTCCATGCACAGGGGTTGTGGGCGGGGTGGTTCACCCGCTTCTGGTTGGGGCCCCTGGGGACGCTGCCGGAGACGGCCGTGCACCTCTGGTACATGTTCGTCCTGCTCCAACTGGTGCCGCTCTTTCCCGGGGTCCGCTGGCTGGTGGAGCGGGTGGTGGCGGGGCAGCCCTTCCGCGCGCAGGTGCTCCTGGGCGGCGTGCTCATCCTCAAGCGAGCCTTCTGCGGCTACGTGTTCCGGCCCGAGGGGGCGAGGGAGTGGGCGGGGTGGGTGGGCATGGCGGGGCCCTTCTGGCTGGACCTCGTCGTCTTCGCCCTGGTGTGGAGCATCCCCGGCGCGCTGAAGTCAGAGGGCTCGGAGCGGACGACGCGGTGGGCCTGGCTGGGCCTGCTGGTGTTCACCGGCTTCATCGATGCGTGGGAGGTCCAGCGCCTGCTGGCGGCCGGGGTGCCGGAGCTGTACGCCCACTCCAACTGGCGGTTCGGCAACTCCCTCTATGGCATGGCTGTCTTCGCCACCGTGCTGTCCTTCCGCGAGCCGCTGGAGCGGCTCATCCCCGAATGGCTCGCACGCCACCTCCAGCGCTTCAGCCAGCGCGCCTCCTTTGGCTTCTATCTGGCCCACGTGTTGCCGCTGACGCTGGCCGGCAACCTGTTGCCACGGCTGGGCCTGGGCGCTGGCACAAGCCTGCTCTTCCTCGCGGTGACGACGGTGGGCGGGACGCTCGTCCTGCTGTGGCTGCTCGCCCACGTCCCCGTGCTTGGTGGGTGGATGGGCCTGCGTCCGCCCGCGCGTGACGGGCTCACGTCGGGCGAGGCGCCTCCACCTGCTCCCGGCGTGACGTGAGGAAGCTCGCCGCGACGAGCGCCGCGCCCAGCAGGCTCAGCAGCGCCGCGCCCCACTCCAGCCCGCCGCGCTGGATGCGCAGGACGGCCTCGCGCTGGTTCACGAAGGTGAGCTGGAAGGTGGGCGTCGCCAGGTAGACGCGCTCGCCTTCGGGATTGGTCCAGGTGGGGAAGTAGCCCTGGCGAACCCAGACGGGCACCGGACGCGAGGGCTCCGCGTCCAGCTCCAGCTCCAGGCGCTCTCCCTCCAGCCGCGAGCCCTTCATTCCTGGCACGTCCTTCAAGGGCTCCTTCACCTGCTCCAGCACTTCCAGCAGGCGCTGATGGACGGTGCGGGCCGCGGACTGCTCGGCCCGGGCCCGCCGTCCCGGGTGGGCGTGCTGACCCACCAGCTGCCGCGCGGCCAGGGCGGGGATGAGATGAACCGTCTTCCTCTCCTCGGCCAGTCGGGCCAGTCGCGCGTAGAGCGGGTCCTCGCTCTCGACGAGCAGCAGGTGGCGCTCGCGACTGAAGGACTCCAGGGCGGCGTAGGCCCGCTCGGCGTCCTCGTAGCGGTACTCGGTGACGAGCGCCGTGCGGAAGCGCTCCCAGTCCGCCTCCACGTCCAACCGCCCGGTGCGCGCGAGCACCAGCGGCACGTCGAGCCGTCCGGCCGCCAGCATCTCCTCGCCGAGCCGGACGAAGTCGAAGCTGAAGTCAGGCCGCCGCTTCACGCTGAAGGGGGCGAAGGTGAGCACCGGTGCGTACGCGGGCACGGTGGCGAAGCCGGCGGCGGGCGCCTCGAAGGCGAACAGCTCCCACCTGCCGGGCGGAGACTCGCGGTGCACCCCTGGCAGCGCCCCCAGCTTCTTCTTCATCTCCGCGCTCTGCGCCGCGAAGTAGCGGACGTTGAAGAGCCGCAGCCGCTCCAGCTCCTGCTCCCACTCCTCGGCGAAGTCGTCGGCGCCCACCTTGCTGTCCACGCCGAAGGACTCCTTGACGCTGGAGAAGCGGTTGCGCATGGGCACCGCGAACAACACGTTGGTGGACGACTCGCGGAACACGGTGGTGATGGAGTGCCCGCCCGACGAGGCCACCAGCGCCTGCAGGGCGAAGGGGTTCTCGGAGCCCTTCGCGTCCATCTCGGTGATGACGCGCCCGTCCGTCCTGCCCCCCAGCGTGTCCAGCACGTTGGCGTACTCCTGCATCTGGGCGTCGGTGACGTTGCCCGTGGGCGCCGACTCCAGGCGGAAGTGGAGGAAGAAGACGACCGCGCAGGCCAGGGCCACGGCGGGCTGCGCCCAGGGATGGCGCCACAGCTTGCCCGCCACGCCCACCAGGTACCCCACCAGGAAGGTCATCAGGAAGGGGAAGGCCACCGCGAGTCGCCCGGGCTGGAGCGCCACGTCGCTGAGGGACAGGTAGCGCGCGGGCAGCACCGACAGGGCGAGCAGCAGCACCAGGGCGCTCGCGAGCGCGATGGCCCGGGCGTTGCGCTCCAGCACGGCCGCGGCGGCGCCGGCGAGCAGGTAGAGGGTGAGGCGGAAGAACAAGAACGCCGCCACCCCGGGAGGCACCGGGTCCAACGCCAGCGTGGGCACGTACCGCAGCCGCGCCAGCATGGGCACCACCCAGCAGGCCGACAGGAGCAGCGCGGTGACGCCAACGGCGCCGTGCACCGCGAGCACCCGCAGCCGCTCCGCGCGCGAGCCCGCCATCACCGCCTGGGTGACGGAGAGGGTGACGAAGAGCAGCGCCGCCACCCACACCATGTGCACGTTGGTGAGGGGCACCAGGGCCAGGAAGAGCGCGGCGGCGCCCGCCCACCTGCGGTCCTCCAGCGAGGAGAGGAACGCGCGGTAGAACAAGAGCACCATGACGTGCCCGAGCAGCTGCGTGGACAGCCCCGCGTCGAAGGTTCCGCGCAGGGCGATGCCGAGCCGGGACAGGGCCCCGCCGTCGACCAGGTAGCCCGTGGCGAGCAGTCCCGCGACGAGCCCTCCCACGCGCGTGCCGGAGAGGCGGCGGGCGCAGAGGTAGCTGAGCATCGGCACGGCGGCGGACGCGAGCACCTGCACCAGCAGGAAGGCGCTCCGGGTGGACAGCCCCACCTTCGTCAGCGCCGCGACGCAGAAGTAGAAGACGGGCGGATAGAAGTCCGGGTACGGCATGCCCGCGAAGTACTCGGGCATCCAGCCGGAGATGGCCGGGAAGATTCTGCGCGCGTACAGGTCCGCGATGGCGTAGTGCGGCACGCCATCCCAGCCGCCGGGGATGGCCGTCTGGCAGGCGCGGTACAGGTAGGGGCCGCAGACGAGCGCGAACATCGCCAGCAGCACGAGGAAGTCGAAGGCGGGGTGGGCCCGGAGGCGCTCCAGGACGGGGAACGGCTGTGCTCGAGCCAACGGCTCCTGGACGGCGGGGCTTCGCGTACGGCTCATGCGGCGCGTGTCTCCGGAGAAGGGACTGGGGGAAGGAGGGGCTCCGTGGGGAGCGCCCTCCCGCCCGTGGAGGGGGAGGGCCTCGCCGGGTTGCTGGCGAGGCCCGGGGCGCTACTTCACGCGCACCATGTGGAACCAGGTGTCCGCGCCGGACGAGACGATGCGCTGGGCATCCGCGCAGTTTCCGGTGGGACACGTGTACGCGTTCGCGTTGTCTCCATCCTGGTCATCCGTGTAGACACCACCTCGGTCCGGGATGATGTAGGAGGAGTGGAAGTCATTGCCCGCGAACACCCCGTACGGCACGCCCAGGTTGGGGAAGCCGCTCATGGTGGTGTCGCCGCCCCGGAACAGGCAGAAGCGCAGATGGGTGCTGTAGCTGTTCTGCGTGTTGGGTGAGATGTCACCGGTGTGGCTGTTCTGGTTGCGGGTGTCCTCGTTGTCGATGTTCTTGGAGAACTCCACGGAGCCCGCAGGGCAGTTGGCGCTCAGCTTGAGCACGGCGTAGTGGTGCACGTAGTCCGTGCCCGTGGTGAGCGGCTTGAACCGGTTCGCGCAGACCTTGCAGAAGTGGAAGCGCGTGTTGCCGGCGCTCTCCGTGGCGCCAATCCAGCCGTAGCGGTTGTTGTTGTTGTCGTTGCTGCCGTCTTCGTCGTCCGTATGGATGCTGAGGCTCGCCGCCCCGGCCGGACACACGTTGGCGGTGTGCGGGATGATGCCGACCTGGCCCTGGCCGAAGGTGAAGCTCCGGCAGACCCTGCGGTCATTGCAGGTGGTCAGGTGCCCGTTGGTCGTCGGCGTCGCGCAGACCATGAGGGAGCTGGCCGCGCCGCAGTTGACCGCCTTCTCGATGCTCCAGCCGCCACTGGAGCCGTACTGCGACAAGGTGTCCGTCTGGAAGAGGACGCCGTCCATGTAGTACTGCATCCTGATGCCGCTCGCGCCGCTGACGGCCCAGGTGCCGCTGGCCGTGACGACATCCGTGGTGCCCGAGCCCTGGGTGAGGCCCGTGCTGTTGATGTTGAGCTGCGTCACCGTGGAGTTGTTGGGCGCGCAGTCTCCCCACGTATAGCTGCCCTCGGTGTTGACCCAGAGCAGGTCCTCCTCGGTCTGCCCGATATGGGTTTCGATGAACTCCTCCACCACGGCGTCGCCGCCGCAGCCGTAGAGGACCTCGGTCAGTCCGACTCCCGCCAGGGCGAGGATGAGGCCCCAGCGTCGACTCAGGGGGGCGGGGGTAGTTTTGGGTTGATGGCTCAAGATGGGCTCCTTGCACTGCGGGGTGGCAGCCCGGGCGCTCCCGAACGTCAACGTCGCGGGAAGGTGCACCATGAAGAGAAATCAAGTTGAGCGCGCCTGGCGGCAAATACCTATTATAACAGTATTCATCTAAAATAACAGGCCTGCCATATCAGGCGTCAGCTCCAGGTGCGCTGCTGGTTGCGCTCGTTCTTCTCGCGGAAGGCCTGCTCCAGGTCCACGCCGACGCGGTTGGCGATGGCCAGCAGGTAGTTGAAGACATCCACCAGCTCCTCGCCGACCTGGGCCCGGGCCTGCTCGGTGGGGGTGCCGCGTCCCTCGTCATAGAGCTTCTCGTGGCGGCGCACCGCCTTGAAGACCTCGCCCACCTCCTCCCCCATGAGGAAGCAGTTGTGGACCAGGTCCAGCTTCAGCCAGCCATGCAGGGCCTCCAGCTCGTGGATGTAGTGCTGGTAGTCCTTCATGGAGGCGCCAGGGGGCAGTTCAATCATCCCCCCGTCCTCGGTCATGAAGAGGGGGGCGTCAACCGTCTCGCCGCACGGGCCGGCCCGCTCCGTGAGGGCCGTGGCTCCAGGGCCGCACTGGGATGTGCACGTGGCTTGCACTGACGCCCCCCAGGAGGCTTCGACCCGTGATTCAGCGACCTTGGAACCGCATCTGGGCATCTGTGCTGTCAGTGGCCGTGGGCTGTGCGGAGGCGCCGCTGCGCGGCGAGGTGACACCGTCACACGTGGCGATTTCGCTCGGGGACGAGCGGTGCGATTCGGAGACGAATCCTCGGTGCCTGTGCGTGGGCACGGTCGGCGACGCGGGGCCCCTGCTGGAGGAGGTGGGGGTGGACCTGGACGTCTTGCGCAAGGACGGATGGCCGTGCGTGCGAGGTGACTTCGACCAGGACGGAGAGAAGGACTATGCCTTTCCGGGCGAGGGCTACTCGTGCAACGCGTCCGTCCCCGTGCGAGTGCTCTTCACCCAGGGCGGGCGGATGAGGGACGTCCAGCCGCTGCCTCGCGAGGTGAGCTGCCTTCAGCTCCATCTCCCCAAGGACGGGCCCACGGGGGCGAGACAGGGACTGGTCGACTGGGGCGAGGGCAACGCCACGTGGTTCTATCGGTTCGACGGCACGCGCTGGCTCGCGACGTCCCAGCGCTCCGAGGAGAACTGATTCAAGACAGTCTGGAAATAAAAGACAGACGGAAGGGCTGGCCCGCACCGGCGCCACCGTCTTCCCCGCACCGGATTGTCTCCTCATTCAATGACAGTGCGGGTTGTGAGACATTTCTCGCGAGGCTGGGGCCGGAATCCAGCCCTCGGGGGTGATGAAGGTGCTCGGGATACGAAGATTGCCTTCGGAAGACAAACACCGGAGGCAATGCATGGGCGCGAGCGCCACGGAATATCAAATCGGCCATTCAGACCCCGAGATGAATCGGCTCCAGCTCCAGGCGGGAGTCTATCGTCCGCTGACGGAGCAGGTCCTTCGCGGCGCGGGACTTCGCCCGGGGATGCGTGTCCTGGATGTCGGCTGTGGCGTGGGGGACGTGAGCTTCCTCGCGGCGGAGCTGGTGGGGCCCACGGGGGAGGTGGTGGGCATCGACAGTGCCTCGCGGCCCCTGGAGTGGGCGCGTCGGCGAGCCCGGGAGCAGGGCCTGTCCCAGGTCCAGTTCCACCATTGTGGCCTGGAGTCGCTGCCGCGAGAGCAGCCGTTCGACGCCGTGGTGGAGCGGCTGGTGTTGGTCCACCAGGGAGAGCCCGGCGCCTTCATCCGGCGGATGGGGGAGCACCTGCGGCCGGGCGGTGTCCTCGTCTGTCACGAGGCGGACTTCGCCCATCGCCCCGTGGCCCACCCGCCGTTGCCCCTGCTGGACCGGCTCTGGGACTGGCTCCTGGTCGCCGGGGAGGCGCTGCCCATGCGACTCCAGATATGCCGGGAGCTGGTGCCCCTGCTGCGGGAGGCGGGCCTCGTGGTGGAGGGCTGCCTCTACTCGGGCACCGTGGGTGTCGACGCCGACGAGGACGCGGTGAAGCTGCGCATCATCACGGAGGGCCTGCGGATGGTGCTGCCGCACGTCGAGCGGAAGGGCGTCCTCCTGCCCCGGGACCTGGACCTCGACACGCTGGACCAGCGGGTGCTCGACGAGGC
>Ga0126314_10000013_pt1 | contig 135247 bp, 98 predicted proteins | sample Plot105B_FD_92535 | JGI IMG/M metagenome (GOLD analysis project Ga0126314, IMG submission 92535) | Serpentine soil microbial communities from UC McLaughlin Reserve, CA, USA - Plot105B | ecosystem: Environmental > Terrestrial > Soil > Grasslands | place: USA: UC McLaughlin Reserve, Lake County... | reverse complement strand
GCGGCTGATAGCGGCCGGACTCGTCGCGCACCAGCACCTTCGCGGCGCGGGGCGCGGTGTCCACCTTGGGCAGCACGGGAGTGGGCGGCGCGTCGTCATGTCCCTTGCCGTTCTTCATCGCCGGCTTCGCTGGTGCCGGCTCGGCTTCCGCTCCTCCGCCCCGGATGACCTGGATGATTTCGCGGCGCTTGGCCTCCATGGCCCTGCCACCCGCCGAGGCGGGTGCTTCCCGGGCGGCGTCCATGGGGCGCGCCGCGGAGGCGGGAGAGGGAGGAGGGGGTGGCGGAGGCGGAGCGGCTCCGAGCGCCACATCCTCCGCGAGGCGCGCTTCCTCCACCGGAGCCGGGTTTCCTTCCACTGGCTCCAGCTCTCCCGTGGGAGCGGGGGGCCTCCTGGGGCCACTCCGAAGCAACGTCTGGAGGTCCTCCTCGCTGAGGATTCGCGGGTCCGCCAGGCCATCGCGCAGCTCCGCGACGTTCACTTCGCCGGGGTCGGTGACACCGGGGGCGGTGACGGGCGCGGCGAGGCCCGCCTTGAGGAAGCTCTCCGGAGGCGCTTGCGGCTTCGGCGCGGGGGCCACGGGCGGTGGCGTCGAGCCCCGCTCACAACCCGTCATGACGAGGCACAGCAGCAGCACGGCGGGGGAAAGGCGCGTGAGGTGCATTCGCGGGACGTTAGCCCAAGACGGAGTCCTCCGTGCATGCCCCCGGGACACAGGGCCCTCAGTCCAGATAACCCCAGCGGTCTTCCTCGAAGACATAGAAGGGGCGTCCGAAGGGAATCTGTTCCGTCCAGCCGAGCACGTGTCGCCCGGGGCTCACGTCGAAGGTGAAGCCGAAGTGGGGGTCGGAGTACTTCGCGGAGGGCAGCTCGGGAAGGAACTCGGGGACCAGCTCCGTGAGCGCCTGGGGCAGCTGGCCATGTCGCGTCTGGAAGGCCCGGCACGCGGTGATGAGGTGTTCGGCGTTGCGACGGGCCCGCTCGCTTCCCGCGCGGTTGGGGCGCAGGACGACGATGGCGGTCATCGCCAGGGCCGCCGTGTTCTGGACGAGCCGGCTGGCGCCGTCGCGCCACTGGCGAAGGGTGCTCCCGAGGAACGTGGCCATGCAGCCTCCCGTTGTCCTCGCATCATCGCCCAGGCGCCATCCTTCCGGGCCATCACTGCCTATCTTTTTCGAGGACAGGAGGCGGTGATGCCAGACATCGACACGCGACAGCGAGCAGGTGAGCCCTTGGAGGACGGAAAGGCCCGCGAGCAGGGCTATGAGGACGAAGTCCCCGGACACACGCCAGGAGTGGCTGAGGGAGACGACGAAGCGGTCCCCCAGCGAGCCCACGCATTCCCGGACCCGGACAAGACGCCCGGTTGTGCGGAGGGTTGACCGGTCGACGCCTCGTTCGGGCGCGACGTGCTTGGATTTACCGACCTGGCCTGACAGTCTCCCCTCGCTTCGTTCACAGTGAGGGCGCATCGCCATGGGGATGGAAGGCCGGCCAGTACCGGAGTCGGAACGGCAGGCGCCTGCTTTGGCCGAGCTCCCTCTTCAGGTCGAGGAGGTTGCTCACCGCAAGGCGCCCATCGGACGGCGACTGCTCGTGGCGCTGGGGCAGTGGCACGTCCGGTTGGTTTTGACGCTCATCTGGGGCGTGCTGCTGTTCGTGGCCTTCCAGCCCGGACTGATGTCGAGTGACTCGCTCAACATGCTGTGGCAGGGACAGACCGGAGAGTACTCGGACTGGCATTCGCCCTTCTTCGCCTTCCTGTTGGGCAAGGCCTTCCTGCTGACGGGCTCGACGTGGCCGGTGCTGGCTCTCCAGCTCCTGGGGTTGGCGCTGGGACCGGTCGCGCTGTTCGGGGGCGTCGCTGGGCGACGCGGGCTGGCCGCGCTCGCGTTGCTGGGCGTGTACTGGGTCATCCCCAGCACCTGGGCTGTGGGAGTGACGCTCTGGAAGGACGTGCTCAACGCGGTGGCCCTGCTGTGGGCGGTGGTGTTGCTCACCCGGGGGCGACCGGGCTGGGCTTTCGTGTGCCTCATCGGCGCGACGCTGACGCGGCACAACGCCATCACCGCCAGCATGCTGCTGGTGCCCATGGTGGTGGCGCGTGTGCCGGCGCTGATGAAGGAGCGGGGCCGGCCTGTCATCGCTGGCGTGTTGCTCCTCGCGGTGCTTGCGATTGCACCGGGCTTCGTCGAGCGTGTCGTGGGCGCGCAGAAGACGTGGATTGGCGGCGCGCTGCTGGTGTACGACGTGGCGGGCGTCTATTTGCGCGAGCCCTTGGCCATGGAGGGCTCACCGCTCGTGGAGCGGTGGACGTGGGATGCGGCCAAGCTGAGCTCCATCTATGACACGCGCGGGGTGTCGCCGATGTTGTGGGGAGACCCGGCGCGGGGCGCCATCTCCCCAAGGGAGGTCCTCGCGGCGAAGGAGCCCCTGACGCGAGAGTGGCTCCGCGTCGTGCGCACCTACCCGGGGGCCTATCTGCGGCATCGGTGGGCGTCGTTTGCCGCGACCCTCGGCCTCGTCGGCTTCTCCGACAGCTACTACCGGGAGACCGGGGCCTATCATCGGCAAATCGACCGGAACGACCTGGGCCTGAAGCTGCGAACGCACACCGCGGTCCACCGGGGCCTGGTGTCCATGCGAGAGGCCTGGCCTAACGTTGTCGCCCGTGGAGGGTTGTGGCTGCTGCTGGCGGTGGTCCTGGCCGGCGTGGGCTGGAGACGTCGCGCGCGGGATGGCGGACTGATGTTCTGCGTGGCCGCATCCGGAGTCACGTACGCGCTGGCGTACCTCCCCGTCAGCGTGAGCGCCGAGTACCGCTTCTATTACTGGACCGCCATCTCCGTGTTCGCCGCCGCCGCGCTGTGGCTGGCTCCGCCCGCGTCGCGCACGGCGTAGCGCTGCATACGCCGTGTGTGGCGCATCGGGCCATGCCTCCGAGGAGGCGTGTGACTCGGGGTGCGGCTCCGTGCGGGCAGGGGTGGCCCGGCTGAATAGACGGGAGGGAGCCCCGTCAGACTGTACAGAACGCGGCGCAACCCGCTGCGAAGGAGGTCGTCATGTACAGCAAGCTGAAGCGAGTCTTGGTGGTGTGCTCCCTCACGGTGGCTTCTCCTGTCCTCGCGCAGTCGGTGCATGGTGCCTCCCCCGTCACGACCTCGGGCGTCACCGAGTGGGTTCGCGACCAGCGCGTCGAATCGCGCTCGAGCGCGGAGCGGGCGCGGCTGGAGCGTGAGCGGTCCGAGCGCGAGCGGCAGGCCCGGCTGGAGCGCGAACGGCAGGCGCGGCTGGAGCGCGAACGGCAGGCGCGGCTGGAGCGGGAGCGGCAGGCCCGACTGGAGCGCGAGCGGCAGGCGCGGGTGGAGCGCGAGCGCATCGAGCGTGAGCGGGCCCGCATCGAGCGTGAGCGTCTGGCGCGGCTGGAGCGGGAGCGGGCGGAGCGCGAGCGGCAGGCGAGGGTGGAGCGGGAGCGTCGTGAGCGGGCGGAGTGCGCACGCTACGGGCATGCGCGCTGCGGCACGTACTCCCGGCATGGCTAGGCAGCACCGCGTCATGAAGACCGGGGGCTGAAGTCGACAGCCCTCGGTTGACGCACGGGAGCAGTGGGCGTCTGCTGGATGGATGTCAGATTCTGCTTCTCCCGTGCACGTCGCCGATGCCCGCCCGGTGGATGCCTCCGAGCGGGTGACGCTGCTGGATGCGCTGCGTGGTTTCGCGCTGTGCGGCGTCTTCGTTTCCAACAGCGTGTCCTGGTTCAGCGGCAGGGTGATGATGCCGCGAGAGCAGGCCCAGGCCCTCTCAGCGCCCCTCTTCGAGACGGTGGTCGCGGGCCTCTACCAGTTCTTCGTGAACCAGAAGTTCGTGACGCTGTTCTCGTTCCTCTTCGGGCTGGGCTTCAGCATCCAGCTCGCCCGGGCGGAGGCGCGAGGCTCCTCGATTGTCCCGCTCTATGCGCGGCGCCTGCTGGTACTGCTGGGGATAGGGCTGACACACCAGTACGCCATCTGGTCCGGAGACATCCTCCACACCTACGCGATGGTGGGCTTCGCGCTGCTGTTGTTCCGGAGCCGCTCGAACACGACGGTGCTCATCTGGGCGGTGGCGATGATGGCGGTGGTGCCGCTGGTGATTCCGGCGCTGGAGCGCTTCATCCCCGTCTGGCTGCACGGCGCGGAGGCCGCGGGAGAAGCGGCGAAGGCGACCCGGGCCGCGGAGACGGCGGTCCGCACGCGGCTGTTCGAAGCGCTCTCCAGCGACTCGTTCTGGACGGCGCTCGGAGGGACGGCCCGTTTCAACAACGAGTCGTTCCTGCGCCTCAACCGGCTCGTCTGGATGAGCCTCATCCTGGGGCGCTTCCTGTTCGGCTTGCTGGCGGGCCGCCTCTTGTTGCTCCAGGACATCGAAGGCAACCGTCGCCTGCATCAGCGACTGCTGTTCTGGGGACTGTTCCTGGGCGTGATTGGCAACGGGCTGGGGCTGGTCGTGTGGCGGCTGCGTGCGATGGGGATGGGGGACCTCATCGACCGTGACTGGATGATGGTGCTGACCGTGGTGCAGGAGCTGGGCTGCTTGACGCTGGCCGGAGCCTACGTCGCCCTGTTCGCGCTGCTGTCCCGACGTGGCTGGGTGCAGCGTGTCTTCAACGTGCTGATGCCCGTGGGTCGGATGGCGCTCTCGAACTACCTGCTGCAGTCGGTGGTGAGCGTCTGGCTCTACAACGGCTGGGGGTTGGGGCTCATCGGGAAGGCGCCTCCGTCGACGAGCATCTTCCTGGCCCTGGGCATCTTCGCCGTGCAAATAGTCCTCAGCCACCTGTGGATGGCCCGCTTCCGCTTCGGTCCCGCCGAGTGGCTGTGGCGCTCGCTCACGTATGGCAAGGCCCAGCCCATGCGACTGCCTTCGAGCAGTGGCGGAGTGGGCGCCGCGCCTGCCCCAGGCTCGCTCCCATGAGGGACGCCCGCCGTGGAGGCTTCCTCCTTCCCTGGGGCTCTCGGTGGCGGTCGTGGTGACGCAAGACGCTTTCCTGGCGTGTCCGGGAGTCTCCGGCGCGCCCTGACGTGGAGGTCGTGTCATGACGCTGCGAACGCGAGGCGTGGTGCTGCTGCTGTCCGCCGTGGGGCTCGGTGCCTGTGGAGGCTCGGTGGAAGAGCCTTCCTCGTCAGCTCCGGAGTCACCTGGAGTCATGGCCTCCGCCGTGGTGCCACCCTGCACGGGGACCAGTGCGTGGGCCACGATGGGCCATGATGGACGCCGCTCCTTCACGTCGGACGGCTGTGCGTGGCATCCGCTGCGCAAGCTCTGGGAGTTCGCGCCCACGGCGGGAGCGGGTCGCTCCGTGCAAGGCGTGGAGCGGGCGGTGGCGGACACCGACGGCGTCTATCTGGCATGGAACTCCAATCCCAACTACGTCGGCTCGGGTGGAAGCCCCGCCCTGGAGAAAATCGCCCCGGCCACGGGTGTCAGCGTGTGGAGCGTCGACCGGCAGCTCAATGACAACCGGGGCCACTGGCCCTCGTTCTTCGCCTACGAAAAGCTCGTCGGCGGCGGTGTCTACGAGGCTCGCGACGGCGTCGTCCGCAACGACGACGGCATCCGGACCTGGAGCAAGCAGTTCGGCGCCAACTACTACTCGGGTGGCACCATCCCCTATGCGGAGTACGAGCAGGCGAACAACGACAGCTGGGGCCAGTCGCTGTCGGACGGCACGCGCCTGTGGGTCTACAACCAGCTCCACTACCACGGCCCCAAGCTGGGCCTGCGCTCCTTCGACAAGCGCGGCAACCTCCTGCTGGAGCTGAACACCTACGGGTACTACGGCGGCACGCGGGTCTTCCCCCAGCACCAGTGGGACACCGCGGAAGACCGCCTGGGCTCCATCGCCACGGACAACGGCTTCATCTACCTGGCGGCCATCTACAACTTCCAGTGCTCCACGAACTGCTCCGCGACCGAGCCTCGTCCTTTCGCGTCGGGCCTGTTCGGCTGGGACCTGACCACCGGGACGCCTCGCTGGCCTCGCGTCGCGCTGGAGCCCGCGAGCAACCTCAGCGTGGCCGGCAATCGCATCTACCTGCTGGAGCGGGACCTGGCCACCGGCACGGTGACCTTCAACATCCGCAACGCCGGTTACAACGGCGCCAGCCTCTTCCGCTCCCCGCCGTTTCCCAGCTCACAAGTCACCGGCTATCAGGCGCCGGTGCTGGTGGGAGGCCGTGCCATCATCGCCGCGCAGGAGAGCTCCGGTCCCAACGCGGGCACCGTGCTCTATTCCTTCGACGCCCTCTCCGGGGGCACGCCGCTGACGGCGACACTTCCGGGGGTCTACGATGTCATCGTCCCGTACTACGGAAGAGACCTCCTGGATTTTTCCACCACGCCCTTCGCGGGCAAGCGCAGCACGTCCATCGCCGCAGCGTCGGGGACGAAGGACGCATCGGGAGTGAGCGTCCCCACGCTGGTCATCACCTCGCGCACGGGGCTGCACGTCGTCGCCGTCTCGACACTCGCGCCGCTGTGGAGCGCGACCAAGCTGGCGTTGGTGGGGACCTCGGATGGGGGCGCGCTCAGGGACCCCGTCATCGTGAATGACCGGGTCTATGTGGTGGACCGGAACAAGATATACGCCCTGGGGCTGTAGCCGAGCGATGTCGCCCGGCTGGATGAGAGGAAGCATGATGCGACGGTGGGTGTTGCTGGTGTTCTGTGTCTCCACGCGCGTGTGGGCGCAGGACTATCGGGCTTGCAAGGAGCTGTTCGTGTCCCCGCTGGCGGTGAAGGTCGGGACGACGAACCCCAGTGGCTCATCCTGGGACGAGGGCTCCGCCGCGGACCCGGAGCTGTCGGCGATGGCCGTCGACGTCGAAGGTGCCTCACCCGTCGTCATCGGCCCGAAGCAGGAGGACACCGGCAGCCTGCAGTGGAACAGCCTCTTCCTCGATGAGACGCGCTCGGGAGCCTGGCTCCCGGTGGGCGTGGGAGGCTCGCTGAGCCTGCTGCTCACCGACGCGGATGAGGGCATGTCGGACTTCATCGGCGCCTTCGCCGTCACGGTGCCGGAGTCGCTCGCGAGCACGGGCACGGCGTTCCTCTCGGTCCCCTCCAGTGGCGCGCCGCAGGTTCCGCTCGCGCTGCGCATCTCCGCGTCCGATGGCAAGCGACCGTGCGCGGGGCTGGAGAAGGTGGGCCCTGCCCGCTACGAGCTCCCCTCTCCCTCCTTCACCGCGCGGGTGGACTCAGCCCTGCTGGAGAAGCTTCGCGCGGCCCAGCGCTGCAAGGCGGGGAGCACCCAGGCCGGATGCAAGGCGGAGAGCTACGACGTGCTCTACACGCAGGAGCTGCTCAAGGACACCTGGGTGACGGTGGTGTCCGGCGGGCCGTTCGAGGGGGGCGCGGGCAAGGTCTTCGCGGTGGCGCTCGGCATCGAGCCCGCGCGTCGACAGGTGGCACACGTGGGGCGCTGCGACGCGCTGAAGAAGGCGCCCTCGCTGGGTGACGCGCTGCTCTGTCGGCAGGGCACCAAGGGGACGCTCATCATCGTGGAGAAGGGCAAGGCCCGGACGCGGCCCGCCACGGCTCGCGAACTGGAGGCGTTGAAGGACGACGAGCCCGCGCCCGCCGAGCCCGAGCCCGCGCCAGCTGCTCCCGCTCCTTGAGGTGAGCCGGGCCGGACGAGACGGCCGGAGCGGGAGGCTCCGGTCGTCGAAGCAGGGAATCACGCTTGCGGCCTCATCGTGGCGAGCACCGCGCCGATGCCGATGAGCGCGAGGCCTGACAGGCGCTCACGCCAGACCAGGGCACGGGGTGAGCTGGAGACGCGACCTCCAGCCACACCCAACCACGCGTAGACGGCGAGCACCGGCACCTCCACGACGATGCAGGAGATGCCATAGACGGTGAACTGCAAGCCCGCGTGGGGACCCGGGTGGATGAACTGCGGCAGCAGTGAGCCGAAGAACAGGATGGACTTGGGGTTGGCGAGCTGCTTCGCGAAGCCCTGCACGAAGGCCCCGCGCCACAGGGGCGGCTTCGGACGCTGCTCCAGCGTCAGGGTGTGCTTCGCGGCGAGCAACGTCCTCACGCCCAGGTAGATGAGGTAGGCCGCGCCCGCATAGCGGATGCCGTAGAACGCGAAGGGCGAGGCCGCCAGCGCCGCGCCGAGGCCCGCGACGGAGATGAGGAAGTACACGGCGTTGCCGGCCTGGATGCCCAGCGCGGCGCTCATCCCGGTGCGAAAGCCCCGCGACATCGCTTGGGAGACCACCAGCAACACGGCGGGGCCCGGAGTGATGGCGAAGAGGGTCATGGTCAGGGTGAACGTTGCCCAGAGGGTGAGGTCCATGGCGTGGCGGCGTGGCCGGAAGGGGCTCCGGACCGGACGCGGCACCCTAGGGACGCGGAGCGCCCACTTCAAATGACGCGTGCGCGACGCCTGCCCCAAGGGGCCACCTCGCCGCTGGAATGGCGACGTTTCGAGGAGTGTCACCCACGTGGGCCGCGGAGCTCCCTGGCGCAAACCAGGCGTTGCATCAGGCCGCGCCCGTGGTCTGCTCCATCGCTGGATGGGCCGGGCTCCTGAGGAGCGTCACACGTGAAGAAGACGTACGTCGGAAGCTGTCACTGCGGGGCGGTCCGCTACGAAGCGGACGTCGACCTGAGCCAGGGCACCTACAAGTGCAACTGCTCCATCTGCACCAAGGCACGGCTGTGGCACGTCGTCATCGGTCCCGAGGATTTCCGCCTCCTGTCGGGTGAGTCCGAGCTCACCGAGTACCAGTTCCACACCAAGCAGCTCCATCACCTGTTCTGCAAGCGCTGCGGCGTGCACTCCTTTGGCTGGGGTGACGACACGGACCTGGGGAAGTTCTACACCGTCAAGGTCAACTGCCTCGACGACATGGACCCCGACGAGCTGGCGCGCGCTCCCATCACCTACGTCAACGGACGGGAAGGCCGAGGACTTCAAGAAACGGCCACCCGAGGGACGCCGGCAGATCCACCGCGAGTGATACATCGCTGAGACAAGGCACTGAAATCACGGGGAAGTGAAACCTTCTCGCAACCTTGAACTCCCCTGGGGCGATAATCCTGAAGCGCGCCGTTCGCGCTCTCCATCGGGATCCCCCACCATGGCCTCGAAGATCAGCGATACGCCTCGTCCTCTGCCGACCGCGACGACGCGAACCCCGGCCACGAAGGCTCCCCTGGAGACGCCGAACAAGGTCACCACGCCCGACCTGAAGTGGAACAAGGACTGCTTCGAGCCGGGCAAGGCCCAGCCGCTGCCGCTCCCCAAGCCCCCGGTGTCGCTGCCCCTGCCGCTGCCCAAGCCTCCGGCGCCGCAGGTCCCGACGAATCCGCTGCCCCTGCCGCTGCCGCAGCTCCCCACGGACCCTCAGGTCCCGACGAACCCGCTGCCCCTGCCGCTGCCGCAGCTCCCCACGGACCCCCAGGTCCCGACGAACCCGCTGCCGGAGCCCGGCCCCGTCGAGCCCACGCCCGAGCCGAAGCCGGAGCCGTCCATCACCGACTCGGACCCGATGACGCACATCGCGTACCTCGCCTCGGATGAGCTCCAGGGCCGCGACAGCCCGTCGGCGGGACTCGATGCGGCCTCCGCGTACGTGCAGGCGCACGTCCAGAAGTACGGCCTCGTGGGCCCCAACAGCAACAACCCGGAGAACCCCTTCCAGCAGAAGTTCGACGTGTTCTCCTTCGTCGGCAAGCCGGAAGCGGCGGCGACGGGGGATGCGCGGGCGCACGACCACGCGGAGCACAAGCAGTTCGGCCACCAGCTCTTCCAGGAGGGGTTCTACCTGGAGGAGGGGATGCCCCGCGAGACGCTGGAGATGCTCAACAAGAAGTACGAGAGCACGATGAAGGCGGAGGGGCAGCCCCTCACGCCCGCTCGCGGCGGTGGGCTGCGCAGCGTGGAAGAACTGCGCGCGCTGGCCACGGAGTCCGGCCAGGCGGTGAACACGATGGCGCTGCTGCCCGGCACCGGGCCGAACAAGGACGAGGTCATCGTGGTGATGGCCCACCTGGACCACGTGGGCACGGACCGTCGCGGCAACATCCACAACGGCGCGGACGACAACGCGTCCGGCAGCGCGGTGCTGATGGCGGCGGTGCCGGAGCTGGCCGAGGCGCAGAAGCGCGGCGAGTTGGACCGCTCCATCCTCTTCATCTGGACGGGCGCCGAGGAGAAGGGCCTGGTCGGCTCGCAGTACTTCGTCGACCACCCGATTCCGGGGCTGAGCACGGAGCAGATCTCCGGCGTCGTCAACGTCGACATGGTGGGACGCTGGGACGACCAGCGCCTGTCCGTCGTGGACACCGACCGCAGGGGCCAGGCGAACTACTTCCGTGACGTGGTGGACCAGGCCAACGCGCAGCTCGCGGACCCGTTCGACCGCATCAACCGCGACATCAACGTGTACCGGGACCGCCAGGATGGCGCCGTCTTCGGCCGCAAGGGCGAGGACGTCCTCTTCCTCTTCGAGGGCCTGTCCAATCCCAAGGGCGGCGGCGACCTCATCCCCGAGTACCACGAGCCCGGAGACGACATCGACCTCATCCTCCGCGACAACGGCGGCGAGAAGCCGCGCCGGGTCAAGGACCTGATGGTCAACGTCATCGAGCTGGCGGCCAACCGGACCACCGCCAAGGAGTGACGTCCTCCCGGACGTGAAGCCGCCGGTCCCCGAATCCCCGGCGGCCGGCGCGCACCCCCAGGGGCTTGTCCCCAGGTCCACGCCCGTCGAAACTCGATGCCATGTCCGCAGGTACTCCCGCTCCGCGTCCTTGGTTCGCCTTCTCCGTCGACCTGTCCCCCGCGACAGCGCGTGAGCGCCTGCCGGGCCTGCCCTCCGCGCCCACGTTGCCGGAGGGAGAGCTGGCCGAGGCGCTCGACGTGGACGTCGTCTATGACGTGCCCTCGCTCGCCTGGGGCGGCAAGGTGGCCCGGCTGGTGGACGCCCCGGGCAAGTCCCTCCCCGGATTGCTGCGGCGCGTGTCAGCGGAGACGTGGGACGCCGTGAGCCGGCTGGAGCCGGTGCTCGCCGAAGCCACCACGTCCCGGCCCGTCAAGGTGCGCACCGCCACCGGCGCCGTCCTCTCCGCCCACGCCTTCACCGCGCCAGCCCGCGGTGGCCCTCCCGCGCAGGGCTCCATCAGCGAGGCCTTCCTCATCACCGTGGCCGTCGCCGCCGAGCGCTCCGGCCTCCCAGCGGACTACGTGGAGCGCCTCCAGGCCGAGGCCCGAATCGTGGGAACGCTCCAACAGGCGAAGGCGGACGCACGCTCCGTCCCAGGCTCCCCGGCGAAGAAGCCGTGATCTCAAGTTTCTAGAAAAAAGGTGGGGCGATGACGCAACCCGGTGTCGCTCGCGACCGACCATAGCTCTACCAGGGCCTCACTCCGTTCCTCTCCTGGGCGGCCCAAGGATGCCTTCCGCATGACGACGCTGCGACCCACTGCTCGTGTCAGCACCCCGCCCACCACGGTCGCCCCGGCGGACACCGCGTCCACCAACGCCGTGACGCCGAAGGGGGGCAGCTGGAACCGCTCCGCCGCTCGCGAGGTCCCCATCTCCGAGCTCCAGGCGAAGTTCGGCTGGACGGAGCAGAGCTGGGAGACCGGGCTGCTGAAGGCGGCGGACGCGGCGGGAGCCAAGACGCGCGGAGGCAACGGCCAGGTGTCCGCGGCTGAAATCGAGGCGTACCTCGCCGCGCCCACGGATGGCCGCTACCTCACCTCCACGGCGCTCCAGCAGGGCCGGTCCGCGGTGGACGCGAAGCTCGCCAAGGGCGGCGGCGCGCCCGTGGACGTGGATGCCTTCGACTCCAAGTGGCAGGACGGCCTGGCGAAGCGCGCCGACCTCCTGGGCGGCAACAGCGACGGCAAGGTCACCCAGGACGAACTGGCGGCCTACATCCAGAAGTCCAAGGCCAACCAGGTGGACGGCACGCGGTGGGTGCCGGACCAGCAGATGGCCACCTTCCAGAGCCGCGTCGCGGAGTCCGCCGGAGAAGTGGACCCGCTGCGTCCCACGGGCGGCGAGGGCAAGGGGCTGGAGCTGGTGAAGCAGTACTCACGAGTGATGCTGGATGAGGGGAAGAACCTCCCCACCTTCGTGAGCTACCTGCTGTCCGCCGCAGACATCAAGGAGACGCCCGCCGAGGTGAACCGCACGAAGAGCACCTTCGTGAGGGACCCGGCGCTGGAAGGCAACGGCGTCTCGACCTCCGACTACGACCACACGGGCTTCGACCGCGGGCACATGAAGGCCGCCGACGACTCTCCCAACCAGGAGGCGATGGACGAGAGTCACCAGATGACCAACATCGCCCCCCAGTACGGCAACCACAACCAGCAGGTGTGGAAGACGCTGGAGCGGGCCGTGACGGACCTGGTGAAGGAGACCGGCGGCAAGGCGCACATCATGACCGGCAACCTGTTCCTGGACGCGGACGGCAAGCCGCTGCCCCCGGAATCGGTGGAGACGACGGGCGCCAGGGACCGCAAGATTGGCGTGCCCACGCACAACTTCAAGACGGTGCTGCTGGAGCTGCCCAACGGCAACGTGACGATGTTCGCGTACCTGGTGCCCAACGTGAAGGACGGGCCCTCGAAGAAGGACGCCATCGTCCCGCTGCTGGAGTCCTCGCGCGTGCCGGTGGACCAGCTCGAGCAGCTTCTGGGGCAGGACCTCTACGCGCAGCTCCCCAAGGGCGTGCAGGAGCAGTTGGAGAAGGACACGTCGGCCCCCGGGGCGTTCCAGCTCCAGGGCAGCAAGTACGAGTCCGTCACGCTGCTCACGAAGCCGTAGTGCCTCCCTCGTACCGGGCCTCCTCCCACGGGCCCGGTGTCGCGCTGTCAGCTCTCAGGGCGCCGTGGGCAGGGCGATGTAGTGCTTGCCCAACTCGTTCAGGACGCCGTTCGCGCCCAGCAGGCTCGCGAAGCACGGGTCATTGGTCCACCGTCCGGTGAACCACGCGTAGCGGAACACGTCCGCGCGGCGCTCGCAGACGGCCACCATCTCCGTCATCTGCGCCTTCGCCTTGGCGACCGAGTCAATCTGCGCGCCGTCCTGCTGCTGGTGGCAGTTGGCGAACTCGGTGACCCAGAAGGGCTTGCCGTACTTCGTCAGGCGGTTGAGCTGGCCGTCGAGCCCGTAGTCGTACCAGTGGAACGCCAGGTAATCGATGCGCGGCTCGCGGTTGCCGTTCTCCGCGCGGTACGTGGCGAAGAAGGCATCCAGCCAGACCACGGGGTCCTGGTACCCCGACACCGTGCCCCAGTTCATCGCCGGGCCCACCAGCTTCACACCCGTGTTGGTGGCGATGCTCTCGTACCGGGGCCACAGCCGCGCGGCGGCCTGCGGCGTCATGTTCGCCTGGTCCCTCAGGTTCGGCTCATTGAGCAGCAGCAGGTACTCGATGTGGGGATTGTCCCGGAGCATCGTCTCGATGCGCGCGGCGTCGAAGTCTCCGTTCCAGAGCATGGGGATGAAGTCCATGCCGTAGCGGGTGCGGAAGTCTGTCGGCACGTTGGTGTGGGGCCGGGGGCTCCAGTTGTACCACCAGCTCACGCCTGGAGAGACGGCCGCCAGGTCCTCGGGCGTCGCCAGGTCGAAGGCGAGGCCGCGCTTGGCGCTCTTGATGAGCGGGGGCGTCTGGGTGCCCGCATCGTCACCGGTGGAGGGACGGCCGGGCTTGATGGGGTCCGCCGGGTCGCAACCCAGGAGCAGGAACAACGCGATGGAGAATCGTGCGAGCCAGCGTCTCATGTGCCGTCACCTCCGCCCGCGAGGGCGCGTGGAGACGGTCATCCTAGTGCGAGGAATGGCGCGGTGCGGCTCTTCGACGAGGCGGCGACCTGAGCGGGTGTCCCCGCCGCGACGATGTGGCCTCCCTCGTCTCCAGCGCCGGGCCCCAGGTCGATGACCCAGTCGCTCGCGGCGACGACGCGCATGTCGTGCTCGACGAGGATGACGGTGTTGCCCGCCTCGACGAGCCCGTCGAGCTGCGCCATCAGCTTGTCCACGTCCGCGGGGTGCAGGCCCGTGGTGGGCTCGTCCAGGACATAGAGCGAGTGGCCTCGCTGGGTGCGTTGCAGCTCCGTGGCCAGCTTGATTCGCTGGGCCTCGCCGCCGGACAGCTCCGTCGCGGGCTGGCCCAGACGCAGGTAGCCCAGGCCCACCTCGCGAAGGACGCCCAGGGCGCGGTGGACGTGGGGCTCCTCGGAGAAGAACGCATGGGCCGCGTCCACCGTCATGCCCAGCACGTCGGCGATGTTCTTCCCTCGGTAGCGGATCTCCAGCGTCTTCGCGTTGTAGCGGGCGCCGTGGCAGGTGGGGCAGGGTGCGTAGACGCTGGGCAGGAACAGCAGCTCCACGCTCACGAAGCCTTCGCCCTCGCACGTCTCGCAGCGGCCCTTGGCCACGTTGAAGGAGAAGCGCCCCGCGTCGTACTTGCGAGACCTCGCGGCGGGTGTCGCGGCGAAGAGCTTGCGGACATGGTCGAACAGGCCCGTGTACGTCGCCAGGTTCGAGCGCGGCGTGCGGCCGATGGGCTTCTGGTCCACGCGTACCATCCGGTGGATGTCCTCCAGTCCCTCGGTGATTCGGCCGCCCGTGGTCAGCACCTCGGAGCGCTCCAGGAGCTCGCCCTCCTCCTCGTCCTCGGGAGGCTCGTGGCCCAGGTGCGCGGCCACCAGCTCCACCAGCACCTGACTCACCAGGCTCGACTTGCCGGAGCCGGAGATGCCCGTCACGGTGGTGAAGACGCCCAGCGGAAAGTCGGCGTTCAGGCCGTGCAGGTTGTTGCGGGAGACGCCTCGAAGGCGCAGCCACCCCTTGGGCGTGCGCGGAGGTCGGGGGCGCGGGGCCTCGGCCTCGAAGAGGTAGCGCCGCGTCTGGGACGCCTCCACGGCCTTCAGCCCGTCCAGCGGGCCGCTGTAGAGAATCTGGCCGCCCTGCTCTCCGGCGGCGGGGCCCACGTCGATGACCCAGTCCGCGTGGCGGATGACGTCCACCTCGTGCTCCACGACGAACAGCGAGTTGCCGGAGCCCTTCAGCGAGTCGAGCGCCTTGAGCAGCGCCTGCGTGTCGGCGGGATGCAGGCCCGCGGAGGGCTCGTCCAGCACGTACACCACGCCGAACAGGTTGGAGCGCACCTGGGTGGCCAGCCGGAGTCGTTGCAGCTCACCCGGGGAGAGCGTGGGCGTGGAGCGCTCCAGCGAGAGATAGCCGAGGCCCAGCTCCAAGAGGACGTCCAGTCGCTCCACCAAATCCCTGGCGATGCGCTCCGTGACGAGCGCCTTCTCGGGGTGCTCTCGCGTGAGCTTCTTCAGCGCGGAGGCCGTTCCGTCCGCGTAGGGCTGGAGCAGGGTGGCGACGCGCTTGAGCGGCAGGCGTGACAGCTCTCCGTAGTCCAGCCCCGCGAAGGTGACGGACAGGGACTCGGTGCGCAGGCGCTTGCCGTGGCAGACGCGGCACTCGCCGCTCTCCATGTAGCGCGACACGCGCTTCTTGATGAGCGGGCTCTGCGTCGTGGCGAAGGCCTGGAGCACGTACTTCCGGGCGCTGGTGAAGGTGCCCATGTAGCTGGGGGCCGTCTTGCGCTTGAGGGCCTGACGCGTCTCCGCGGGCGTGAAGCCCGCGTACACCGGGACGGTGGGCTGCTCGTCCGTGAAGAGAATCCAGTCGCGGTCCTTCCTGGGCAGGTCCCGCCAAGGCGTGTCCACGTCGTAGCCAAGCGTCACCAGGATGTCGCGCAGGTTCTGCCCGTGCCACGCGGGCGGCCACCCGGCGATGGCCCGCTCGCGAATGGTGAGCGAGTCATCCGGCACCAGCGAGCGCTCCGTCACCTCGTAGACGCGGCCCAGGCCGTGACAGTTCGGGCACGCTCCCGCTGGCGTGTTGGGAGAGAAGGCGTCGGAGTCGAGGTGGGGCTGGTTCGGTGGATAGGTGCCCGCGCGCGAGTACAAGAGGCGCAGGGAGTTCGACAGCGTCGTCACGCTGCCCACGGATGAGCGCGTCGTGGGGGCACCCCGGTGTTGCTGGAGCGCGACGGCGGGGGGAAGTCCCTCGATGGAGTCCACCTCGGGGATGCCTGCCTGGTCGATGAGGCGCCGAGCGTACGGGGCCACGGATTCAAAGTAGCGCCGCTGGGCCTCGGCATAGAGCGTCCCGAAGGCCAGGGAGGACTTGCCCGAGCCGGAGACGCCCGTGAAGACGACCAGGGCATCGCGGGGCAGGTCCACGTCCACGTGCTTCAGGTTGTGCTCGCGGGCGCCACGGACGCGGACGAAGCCTGCCCGGGTGTCGCTGGAGCTGCCTGGGATGTGGAGACGGCGGGGTCGGCTCATGAGGGACGCTCCTCCGGGCGTCCTACTGAATCTGATGCCGGAAGGCGTGGAGGAACAGGCTCCAGCCGACGGAGCGCGTGTTCAAGGCCGGTTGCCCGGCAGGAGCACCCGCCCTACACGTGCCGGGTCCTGCGGGTTGTGCCCAGGAGACGCCCACCCACCCAGCGGAGGAAAATAGCGACCAGCGCCAGGACACCCGAAGCCATGGTCGCATAGATGGGCATGAAGATGAGGGCGACGGCAGCCTGGGCATCCGCGTCCAGATTGCTCCAGGCAAAAACCTGTCCGGCGAGGATCAGCACGGGCGCACTGACAGCGCCAGTGATGAGCCCCCAGGTCACCGGAGGTGTCCTGGGTACTCCGTAAGCGAGAACAACACCCAAGGCGACAAGGCAGACCAGCGGGACGGCGACGTACGGGACGAGCGTGAACATGGCGCCCCGGTCCTCGGAACCGATGTCCGAGAAGAGGCGGGCCAATTGCGCGCTCAGTGGATTGACGATGACGCTGAAGAGCGCGGCGGCGGCGAGTGCGAGGAGCGATTTCATGAGTCCTCCTTCTTCCTTCGTGCGACGGACACCGTACCGGGCCCTTATGAATCCCAGTGGGAACTAATCGAGCGCTCATCAATCACTCATGGTTATCGACGAGACTGTGGACGGGGGTGCTCGTGCGGGCGCTGCTCCTGGCGGAGCCGAGCGCCGTCAGTCGCGCGACTGCATCAGGTCAGCGCGCGTGAGGAGGGCGCTCGTGCGGGCACTGCTCGTGGCTGAGCCGCGAGCCGTTCAATCGAGCAGCTGCATCAGGTCCGCGCGGGTGATGGCGGCGCCACCCGAGGCTCCTCCACCCAGCGCCGACTCGAACAGCGCGCGCTTCTTGTCCTGGAGCGTGAGGATCTTCTCCTCCACCGTGCCCTGGGACACCAGCCGGTACACCATGACGGGGCGCTGCTGGCCAATGCGATGCGCGCGATCCGCGGCCTGGTTCTCCACGGAGGGATTCCACCACGGGTCCACCAGGAACACGTGGTCCGCCGCCGTGAGATTCAGTCCCGTGGCGCCCGCCTTCAGCGAGATGAGCATCACCGGCGGACCCTTCGGGTCCTGGAAGGACTCCGCCACGGCGCCTCGATTGGACGTGCTTCCGTCCAGTCGGATGAAGCCGATGTCCGCTTCCTTCAGCGCCGGCTCGATGAGGTCCAGCATGGACGTCCACTGCGAGAAGACGAGCGCCTTGTGTCCGTCCTCCACCGCCGTGCCGAGCGCCTCCAGGAGCGCCTGGACCTTCGACGACGTCTTCGCGTGCTGCCCTGGGACGAGCGCGGGATGGCACGCCGCCTGACGCAGCCGCAGCAGGGCCTCCAGTGCCTTGAGCACGCTGCCGCCCGCCTCCAACTGGGACACCACCTCCTCGCGGGTGGCGGAGTACACCGCGTCGTAGACGGCGCGCTCGTGCTCGCTGAGCGTGACGTGCCGCACGGACTCCGTGCGCGGCGGAAGCTCCGGGGCCACGTCGCGCTTGAGCCTGCGCAGCACGAAGGGGCGGATGCGCGCGCGCAGTCGCTCGGCGGCGCCCTTGTGGTTGTCACCGACGGGACGGGCCCAGCGCTCCTCGAACTCCTTGCGCCCGCCGAGCAGCCCCTGGTTGGTGAAGTGCATCAGGCTCCACAGCTCCTCGAGCCGGTTCTCGATGGGCGTGCCGCTGAGCGCCAGGCGGAACGTCGCCTCCAGCCCGTACGCCGCGCGCGCCACCTGGCTGTCGGGATTCTTGATGGCCTGGGCCTCGTCGAGCACCACCATGTCCCACGTCTTCGCGCCGAGCACCTCCGCGTCCAGGCGCATCAGCGCGTACGTGGTGAGCGTCACGTCGGCCGTCTCGTCCAGCGAGCGTCCGGGGCCGTGGTACACGGACACCTTCAGCGAGGGACGGAAGCGCTTCACCTCCGCGTGCCAGTTGGGGAGCACGCTGGTGGGCGCGACGACGAGCGTGCCCTTGCCCACCATGCAGATGGTCTGCAGCGTCTTGCCCAGACCCATGTCGTCCGCGAGCACGCCGCCCAGGCCCGCCTGACGCAAGAAGGTGAGCCAGCTCACGCCCTGGAGCTGGTACGGCCGCAGCGTCGCCGTGAGGTCCGCCGGGAGCCTCGGGTCGGGGAGCTTCTCGAAGCCCTGCACCAGGGGCGCCAGCCGCTCCAGGCCGGGCGGGGACGGATGCTCCAGCGCCTCGCACAGGTCCGTGAGCTGGGGGATGGCGTGGTTGGCGAGCCGTCCATCCGAGCCGCGCGCCGCCAACAGGTCCGTCACACGCTGGCCATGCGACTTCAGCCACGCGGTGGGCAGCGGCGCCCACCCGCCGCCCTGAAGGGGCACCAGGCCGAGTCCTTCTTCCCACGCCTTCATCACCGCGCCCGCGTCCACCGTGCGCGGCGCATCCGGTCCCGCGCCCTCCACCTGGAAGTCGAAGGAGAAGTCCACGCGCGGGGCCCCCGCCTCGGTGGTGCTCGCCTTCACGTCGAGCAGGGGGCGCAGCTTCACGTCCGGGCTGACGAAGCGCGCAGCGTCCCCGGTGAGCCCGCCCCGCCAGCGCCGCAGCTTGTCGGCGAGCTGCAAGGCCTCCTGGCCCTGCACCGTCACCCGACGACCGGGGACCATGTTCAGCTCGTCGCGCAGGCCGTGGATGAGCTGCTGCTCCGCGGCCTCGTTGCGCACGGGCACCGCACCGGTGAGGTACACCATGCGCCCGTTGTCGATTCGCACCGTCGGCGGTGAGCCGTACACGAGCGTGGGCAGCACGGAGAGCCCCGTGCCCAGCGCGTCCAGCTCCAGTGAGATGCGCGGCTTGAGCGTGCGGTCGATGCGCGGCAGCCGCTGGCTCTTCACGTCCACGGGCAGGCGCCGGGCCATCTCCGGCAGCACCTTGCCGGTGAGGTCGCCCATCTGGTCGGGTGAGAAGACGCGCTCCTGGGGCAGATTCTCCAGCCGCGAGCCCGTGAGCGACTGTTCGCCAAGGCGGAAGAGGACGCCTCCGCCCACCGCCACGCCGGGGCTGACGACTTCGGCGATGCGCGGGTCCCGGTCCACCTTCAGCACCGTCTGCTCGCCCCGGTCCTCCACGGTGACGCGAGGCAGGAGCAGCTCGCTGGAGATCGAGACCAGGTTTCCGTCGAAGAGCACCGTGCGCGCGGGCTCCAGCGCGCGCAGCAGCGCCTCCAGTCGCTCCGGAGGCAGGGCGCCGCGCGTGGGCTTCGCGAGCAGCGCGTCGGCGACGCGGTCGCACGGCTCCACCTGGATGCGAGCGGCCTCCACGGGGTTCGTCAGCAGCGAGGACAGGCTGCGCGCCAGCAGTCGCGCGGTGTTGTCGGGGCGGACCACCAGTCGCTCGAGCTGGAGTCCGCCGTCCACGCGCTTGAATCGGTACACCATCCGCTCTGGCTTCGGCGTGGTGCCGGGACGCGGTGCGGACGGGGCTGTCGCGCGCGTGGGTGCGGAAACAGGCGGACGGGCAGGGGGACGCGTGGGCGCGGCGGGGCGGGGCGGCGGGGCCTTCTGCGTGGAGTGGTGGAGGAAGAGGGCGGCGGCCACCACGTGCTCACACGGGTCCACCTTCCCCTTGCAGTCGCACTCCCAGATTTCGTCCTCGGGATAGAGGACGGTCGTCACCGGCGCGGGGCGGCCGGTGGCGCGCACTCGCAGCACCGTCTCCTCCTCGCCGACGGACTGCACCGAGACGGCGCCGGCACGAGCCAGGCCCATGCCGGCGGACCAGGTCTCCGGGCGCGCTTCCTCCTGGATGGTTTCGAGCAGGTCGGCGGTCGCGGACATAACGAGGACCGCCTCCCTAGCTCCGTTGGCGGACCCGGCGCAATGCTCGCCTGCGCCGGGCCTGTAGGGGCGTGGCTACGGGTAGGTGTCCAGGTACGCGCGGTGGCTGTTGGAGAACTCGAAGTTGGTGAACTTGTCCCAGTTGATGGACCAGGTCATCAGGCCCTTGAAGCCAGGGTAGCCCGCGGTGTTGCGCAGCACGTAGGTCCCACCGAAGGACTGGCCCTTGATGAGGTAGTCGAGCGCCTTGTGCACGTTGGCCGGCGTGGTGTACCCGCCACCCGCCGCCTGCGGCGAAGAGGGCAGGCCGATGAGAATCTGCTCGGGCCGGAGCGCGGGGAACATCGCGCTGCTGTTGCCGCCCACGGGGAAGCCGCGCAGCAGCATCTCCGCCATGGCGACGTGGAAGTCCGGCGTGCTCTGCGCGTACGCCCGGCCGTCGAGCGCCGTGACAGTCCCGGTGTTGTAGTGCTGCACGTGCAGGTACGTGAGCCTGTCGCGCAGCGCGTGGATGACGGGCAGGTACGCGCCCCAGGGGCCGCCGTAGGCCGCCATGCCACCCTGCACATAGGCCGTCTCCGGCGCCATGGTGAGGATGAAGCCGGAGCCATTCTGGTTGAGCAACTGGCGGGTGGCCTGGATGAGGTTCGTGATTCGCGGCGTGGTGGGGCTGCGGAAGTCCGTGTCGCCGCCGTTGAGCGACAGCGAGCTGCCCTCCAGGTCCAGGTCGAACCCGTCGAAGCCATAGGTGTCGATGAGGCCCTGCATGGTGGTGACGAAGTTCTGCCGGGCGGCGGCGTCATCCAGGTGCACCGTGCCGTTGGCTCCGCCGATGGAGATGAGCACCTTGCGCCCCTGGCTCTTGAGCAGGGCGACGTCCGCCTTGAAGTCCGCGACGCTGGCGTTGTACGGCGTGAAGGCCATGTTGCCGGAGCCGGCGCCGCCCACGGGCTCGGCGAACGCGACCTGGATGACGTTGAACTTCGCGGAGATGTCGCGCAGCCGGATGTTCGTCGAGCCGTTGTCGAAGTTGTGCCAGTAGCCGACCAGCAGCTTGTTGCCCACCGGCTGCGTCCCTGTCGTCGTCGCGGAGATGCTGTTGCTCGCGGAGGAGCGGTTGCCCGCGGCGTCACGCGCCTTCACGGTGAACGTGTACGTCGTGTTCGCGGCCAGCCCCGTCACCGTGACGCTGGTGGCGCCCGTGGTGCTGGCGGACGCGGTGGTGCCTCCATTGACGAAGACCTCGTAGCCGGTGACGCCCACGTTGTCCGTGGACGCGCCCCAGGCCAGCGACACGCCGCTGCTGCTCACGCCGGTGGAGGCGAGGTTGGCGGGAGTGGAGGGCGCCACCGTGTCGTTCGCCGGGCGGGGCGACGTCGTCACGCTGTGCGCGGCGCTCGCGGAGGAGCGGTTGCCCGCGGCGTCACGAGCCCTCACGGTGAAGGTGTAGGTGGTGTTCTCCGCCAGGCCCGTCACCGTGACGCTGGTGGCTCCGGCCGTGGATGCGGACGCGGTGGTGCCTCCGTTGACGAAGACCTCGTAGCCGGTGACGCCGACGTTGTCCGTGGACGCGCCCCAGGCCAGTGACACGCTGTCGTAGGTCTTCGCGGTGGAGGTGAGTGAGGAGGGCGTGGAGGGGACCTGGGTATCGGGTTGCGGATTCCCCGTACGCTCCAGCCACAAGGCGAGGACGTTGGGCGGCTCCCAGCCCACGAGGGAATAATGGGACTGACGGCAGTCGTAGGCCTTGCCTCCATAGGAGGCGATGTCGCCCACGGTGTACTGCGTGTTGGGAGCCCAGGCCCCTCGGTCCGCCGCGAAGGCGGAGGCGGGAAGCAGGGTGCTGAGCAGGGTGACGAAGGCCACCAGGGCGGTGAGTGCCGCCCGGGGGAGGTGTCCTGGAAGCTGCATGGCGTCTGCCTTTCGGCTGGGGGAAACCAAAGAGAGGGGACCGCCCAGTTTTTCGGGTCATTCCTTCTTTTCGTTTTTCCTGCGTGCCCCTGGACCGGGCGAGCGACCAGCTCCGTGGTTCCTGGCGGCGCGCGCCCCATTTTCCTGAGGAAGGGCAAAGACGGCCTGTCATTTCGCGGGTTTGACGCCGGCCTTTGGAAAATAAAAAGGCCGTGTCGATCTCCCGCGAGTCTGTTCGACGAAGGAGTAGAGCCCGGGACAACGGGCACGTACGAACCCCAGGAACCTGAAGGAGAACGACATGCGATTCATGGTGCTGGTCAAGGCGACGAAGGACTCGGAAGCGGGAGCGCCGCCGGACGAGAAGCTGATGGCCGAGATGGGGAAGTACAACGAGGAGCTGGTGAAGGCGGGCATCCTCCTCGCGGGCGAGGGACTCCACCCCAGCTCCAAGGGCGCGCGCGTGCGCTTCTCCGGCTCGAGCCGGACCGTGGTTGACGGTCCCTTCGCGGAGACGAAGGAGTTGGTGGCCGGCTTCTGGCTGTGGCAGGTGAAGTCGAAGGAAGAGGCCATCGAGTGGGTGAAGCGCTGCCCGAACCCGATGCCCGGCGAGTCGGAGATCGAAATCCGCCAGGTCTTCGAGATGGAGGACTTTGGCGCGGAGTTCACGCCGGAGCTGCGTGCGCAGGAAGAGCGCATGCGTGAGCAGATCTCGAAGCGCTAGGCGCTGAACGCACGCGGCCCCACTCGAGTGCGGGCCCGTGCGCGCCATCACCCCTGGCGATTTCTGGTCGCGGTGCCTGTCGTGAGCGCCCCTTGGCTCTCGCGATGTTTGTGTTTCATGCGGTGGATTGAACCCCGCAGGGTAATTCCTGTCACCCCGCATGGCCATTCCTGGCCGTGGTGGTGAAGGAATGTCCGGCTTGAGCCCGTTTGCGTGAGGAACCCGCGACCTGCTCGAGCGGATGACTGCGTGTTCGTCGTCTCGCTCGCGTGGATTTATTCCCGGGCGAAACCGCTCATGACTGTCTTTTTTGTCGGCTGAGCCGGGTCGCGAAGCAATGTCAGACCCATGGTGCACAACGCACGTGGCTTATTGATCTCCATGTGGTTCTCGAATTGTGAGGGTTCACCATGTCCCCGTCATTCCAGCAGGGCACTCGTTCGCCTGTTCAGGTCCTGGAGCAGATTCGTCGTTGCGCGGCGAGCGTCACGCGGTATCCGCTCGATATCCTCACCGCGGAGGCCCACCTCGAGGACGAGCTCGGCATCGACTCGGTGAAGCTCGCCGAGATTGCCGCCGTCGTGGCGCGGGAATTCAACCTTCCGGTGGAGCGGCTGCCACGTGGCGCGAAGGCTCGTACGCTGGGCGCCATCTCCGAGCGTGTGAAGGAACTGCTGGCGGAGGCGGCGCCTGCTCCTGTCGCGGCGCCTGCTCCCGTCGCGGCGCCGGCTCCCGTCGCGGCGCTGGAGGTCGCCCCCTCGTCGGGCGGTATCGCCCCCCGTCCACCCGTGGCGGCTCCCTCGCCCGCGACTTCGTCGGCCCTCGAATCCCAGGTGCGCGCCGTGTTCGCCCGGGTCACCCGCTATCCATTGGAGTTGCTGACGCTGGAGGCGGACCTGGAGGACGAGCTGGGCATCGACTCCGTCAAGCAGGCGGAGGTAATGGCGGTGCTCGTCAAGGAGCTGCGGCTGGAGGCAGGGCCGAAGCCCTCCCAGCGGCTGCGGACGCTCTCCGCCCTGTGCGAGGCGATTCGCGTATCGCGAGGCGCGGTGAGCACGCCTCCGCATGCGGTGGAGCAACCCGCTCGGGCCGCGCCGCCGCCCGCGGTGGCCCGGCCTCCCTTCGAGGGGAAGGTCGCGCTCGTCACGGGCTCGGGCAAGGGCATTGGCAAGGTCATCGCCATGCGGCTGGCCAGCGCGGGAGCGACGGTGGTGGTGAACTCGTTCCACTCCCGAGACGAAGGGGAGCGGACGGCCCAGGAGATTGTCGCGGCGGGGGGCAAGGCGCTGCACCTGTGGGGTTCGGTCGCGCAGGAGGAGCACCTGGAGCGGCTGTTCGCCACCATCGCCGAGCAGTTCGGCGGGCTGGACTTCCTGGTGTGCAATGCGTCCAACGGCCTGATTGGACCGTTCGACCGGATTTCTCCGCGCGACTGGGACAAGGCGTTCCGCACCTGCGTCACCGGCACCTACGAGTGCGCCATGCGCGCGCGTCCGCTGATGGCACGGCGGGGAGGCGGGGCCATCGTCACGATGTCCACGTCCATGTCCCAGCGGTTCATGCATGACCTGGGCTGCCAGGGCGTGGTGAAGGCCGGAGTCGAGTCCCTCACGCGCTACCTGGCCGCCGAACTGGCGCCCGAGGGCATCCGCACCAACTGCGTGTCGGCCGGGCCGGTGCATGGCGAACTGCTGGGGATGTTCCCCAACGCTCCCGGGCGAATCGCTCGCTGGGAGGGAGCCACGCCGGGCGGACAGCTCTGCACGGCGGAGGACGTGGCCGACGTGACGGAGCTCCTGCTGGGGCCGAAGACGCAGCGGGTGAACGGCGCCGTCTGGGTGGTGGACGGCGGGCTCTCCAGCACGGTGGATGGCTTGTTGCCCGCCGGCCAGCGGCCTTCCAACGGACACGACGTGCGGGTGCTGCTCGCCCTGGATTCCTGAACACCTTCGAAAGGGGAGCACGCCATGGGTTACTTCGCTGTCCCGTACGTCATCCACTTCGATGACACGATGGCCTACGGGAGCCATCACTTCCTCACCAACTTCAAGTTCCAGTGCGCGGGTCGCGAGCACCTGCTCTTCGGGCCCCACTTCTTCGAGGTGCCGGAAGTCCGTCGCGACTTCGACCGCGTGCTCCTGCTCACCTACGAGGGGTACTCGCGCAACCTCGCTCCCGCGAACCTGGGCGACAGGCTGGTGGTCCTGACGTCGTTCGAGGAGCGCGCCGAGGTGTCGATCCGCTTCTGCTTCCGGACCTTGAAGCAGGACGGCACGCCCGTGGCCTGCGGCTACCAGACGGTGCTCTGCGCCGACAAGCAGACCGGCGCCCTCTGCCCGTTCCCCGACTCGTTCCGCCCCGGCTTCGAGACCCTGGCCGGAATGTCGGAGTCCGCGACGCCGCTGAGCTTCCGTGAGCGCGCGCTCAAGGGCGGCGCCGCCATGTCGGAGCTGTTCTCGGAGAGCGTCCGAGCCCTGGCCAGGCAGCTCCTCGCGGACCCTGCCACGTTGGGCTCGCCCCGTCTGGTGGAGCTCACGCCTGCGACCGCGCGGGCTGCTCGGGTGGAAGCGCCTGACTTGGGGCTGCCCGCGGGTGCCACCGCGTTCCTGTTCGCGGGACAGGGCTCGTTCGAGCCCGGGCTGTTCGCGCGGCTGCGGCTCCTTCAGCCGGAGCTGCGGGGCGAGCTCGCGGCGGTCGAGGAGGTGGCACGGCGATACGGGTTCGAGGCGGGGCCCTTGCTCGCGGCCCGCGATGCGGACGAGGTGCGGCGGGCGCTGGAGCAGTCGCCCCGGTTGGACCAGCTCGGCATCTTCCTGGTGGGAGTGCTCGGAGCGCGGTGGCTGATGCGCGAGGGACGGGCCCCCGACATCTTCGTGGGCCACAGCTTCGGGGAGATCGCCGCGATGACGGCGGCCGGGGCCATGGACCTGCGCGGGGGCGCGGAGGTGGTGTGCCTGCGCAGCCAGGCGCTCTTGAAGGTGTCGGACGACCTGGGAACGCTCGCCGCCATTGCAGTGGGTGAGGCGGAGACGTCGCGGGCCATCGCGGACTGTGGCGCGGCGGGGCTGGTCATCGCGGGCCGCAACCACGCGAAGCAGACCGTGGTGGCGGGGGCGCGCGCGGAGCTGGAGCGGCTCCGCTCCCACCTGGAGCAGCGGGGACAGGGCTTCACCTTCGTGGTCAGCCGGTATCCGTTCCACCATCCCGGACTGGGCAGCGCGGCGGAGGCGTTTCGTGCCGCGCTCGCGCGTGTCGAGATGCGGCCACCTCGGGGGCCCGTCTATTCGCCCATCGAGCGACGCGTGTACACCGGAGCACCGGGAGAGCTGGCGGACGCGCTCGCGTCGCACCTGGTCCACCCCTTCGACTTCCAGGGCGCGGTGGAGTGGTTGTCGCGCTCAGGCTGCACCCGCTTCCTGGACTGCGGGACGGAGGGACGACTGGCGCGCATCGTCCAGCGCATCCTCCCGTCGACCGCGCTCACCGAGCTGAGCGCCATCGCAGGGATGCTGCCCGCGGAAACGGTCCCCGTGGTGCCGGCTCATGCTGATGCGACGGGGGCCGCGCCCGAGGTCGCCATCGTCTCGCTCGGGTGTCTGTTTCCGGGAGGCGCGTCGGACCCCGAGGCCTACTGGCGGAACATCCGCCAGGGCGTGAGCGGCATCATCGATCCGGGAGCGAGCGACCCCTCTCTGGTCACCGACTTCGTGGGACCCACGGGGACGCCGGACCGTGCCTACACGCTCCTCACGGGCGCGGTGCGAGACGCGGACCTGGTGGCTCCGCGAGGGGTCGACCCCGTGCGCTTCCAACGGTACGTCCGGGCGCAGAAGCTCCTGGCCATCGCGCTCGCACAGGGGATGGCGGGGCTGGAGGCAATCGCCGCGCGCTCACCCGAGCGCATCCAGTGTCTGCTCGGCTCCACGGCGGAAGGGTCGTCCGAGTACGACGCGGCGCTCAGCCTGGAAGCAGGAGAGGCGCTCCTTCGAGCGGACGGGATGCGAGGGGCTGACCTCGCGCTGCTGTCACATGCGGCGCGTTCGGTGATGGGAGTGGAGTCCCGCTCTTCCGAGCTGGCGCCGCACCCCACGCTTCAGGCGGTGGTGACGGACGTCGTGGGACGGGGTGTCTCGACGGTGTTGCTCGATGCCGCGTGCGCGTCATCGCTCTATGCCATCGCGCTGGGGATGAAGTCGCTCCAGCAGGGGGATGCGGACCTGGTGCTGGCGGGAGGAGTCTTCTCGCCGGGTCCGGGCAACAGTTGTCTCTTCTCCCAGTTCAACGGGCTCTCGGGGACCGGGAGTCGTCCGTTCGATGAGCGCGCGGATGGAGTCATCTTCGGAGAAGGCGCGGGCGTCGTGGGACTGATGCGGCTGTCGGACGCGCTCTCCGCGGGACTTCCGGTGCGCGCCATCGTCCGGGGCACCGGGCTGTCCAGTGACGGTCGCAGCAGCTCGGCGAACGTTCCGCGCGTCGAGGGCCAGGTGTCCGCGATGAAGGCGTGCTACGCGGCGGCCGACATCGACCCGGCCACCATCCAATACCTGGAGGCGCACGGCACGGCCACGCCAGCGGGAGATGCCACCGAGCTGAAGTCGATTGCGAAGGTCTTCGGTGGCAGGCGCCAGGGCATCCAGCTCGCGAGCGTGAAGGCGTTGATTGGCCACGTGGGCTGGGCGGCGGGCGCGGCCTCGGTCATCAAGCTGTGCAAGGCGCTGGAGCACCGGCTCATTCCCCGTCAGGCGAACTTCGAGCGACCTGGCGCGGAGCTGCGAGCGCTGGGGCCCGACTTCGAGGTGAGTCTGAACGAGCAGCCCTGGCCCGAGAATGGCGAGCATCCTCGTCGTGCCGCCACGAATGGCTTCGGCTTCGGGGGAACGAACGCGCATCTGGTGCTCGAGGAGTATCGAAGCGGGAGGGGCGCACCGAGCACCTCGGTCCGCACGGCCCCGCTCGGCGAGCTGGTGGTGGTGGCCGCCGAGGGGGTGTTCCCGGATGCGAGCGGCCTGCCGGGTGTCGGTGTGCCTTCCGAAGTGGGGACACGCTTCGACGCTTCGGCCTTCCGGCTGCCGTCTTCGCTGCGGCTGTTGCCGGACATCGCCGAGGACATGGACCTGACGCAGGGGCTCGCGCTGACCGCCGCCAGTGCGCTCGTCCAGAAGCTGAAGGGCTTCGACGACCTGCGTGCGGGAACGGCCCTCGTGCTCGGGCTTGAAGGCAAGACGCGCCGAGGGGTGGAGGCCATCCAGCGCGTGCTGGCCGCGTCCATTCGTCGCAAGCTGCGAGAGCGTGTCCTGAGGGCTCCAGACCAGGCTGCCTTGCTGCCGCTGGCGGAGCGCTTCCACGACGTGGTGATTGGCTTGCTGCGCCCATCCGGGCCCTACACGCTGCAAGGAATGATGGCGAACGTCACGCCGGGGCGTGTGGCGGGAGCGCTGGATGTGAAGGGCCCCAACTTCGTGGTCGATGCGGGCGGGGCTTCACTGGCCGCCGCGCTGAAGGCCGCGCGAGGGGTCCTGGAGACGGGGTTCGAGCTGGTGCTCGTGGGAGGCGCGCACGTGCTCCGCCCGGGGGCCGTCGCGAGTGGGTCGCAGCCGGAAGAGGGGCTGGTGCTCCTGGCGGTCACCACCGCCGAGAAGGCCGCGCGGCGGGGCCTGAAGGTGCTGTGCCGCCTCCAGATGTCGGAGGCCAGGGACTCGCGCGCTGGAGCCAGCCACGTGTTGCCTCCCCATTCGGCGCGAGAGAGCCTGGAGGTCCTGCGCGCGGTGCGGGCCGCCGCTGAAGGACGTCCCGCCACGCTGCGGTTCCATCCGGAGGCCGCCAGCGGCTCCCGCCTGGAGCTTCAGCTCCTCCCGGAAGGGCAGGCACGGCAGGAAGCAACGAGTCACTCGCGACTGGAGCCCCAGCTTCCTCCTGGGTCATCCACGCAGCCCGTGAAGTCGACGACCGAGGCGGTCGCCGTCGAGGACTCATCCAGTGGCTTCGACCACGCCGCGCCCATTGGCTACTACTCGCCGGTGCTCGTGGAGCAACCGGCGCGCTCGTCGCGGCCCGTGCGGCGCGAGGGGCGTCGCGTCCTCGTCATCGCGGGGGATGAAGCGCTGGCCCATGAGCTGGAGCCCCAGGCACGCCGACTGTTCGGGCCTGAGTTCCTCGTGCTCTTCGCGGGCGAGGCGAAGTCCACGGGACAGGTTCGCGGCATCGACTTGACCCGCGAGGAGACGGCCGAGGCGGCGCTGGAGGCGCTGGGCTTCTCGCCCCAGCTCATCCTCGCCGTCAGTCGAACCGAACCCGATGCACGTGAGGCGGAGGTGGTCTCCGACACGGCGCTGCGCCACGAGGCGCTGGAGTTGCTCTTCCTCGCCGCCCGCCGTTCCTATGAGCCGCTCCTCGCCGGAGAAGTCACGCTGGCGAGCCTGTGCGTGGGAGGCGTGGGCCCCAGGCGCGTCCTGCACCCGATGACCGGCCTGTTCGCCGGCATGCTCAAGTCGATTGCTCGCGAAGTCCCGGCGCGAAACGTTCGCGCCATCGCGACCTCGCGGTGCGGCTTGCCGGAGGCCCTGGCGCAGGCCCTGGCCGAGTTGGGTTCGCAAGAGGAGGACGCTTCCTCGGTCGAGGTCTGCTTCGACGGGGAGACGAGGTGCGTCCGTCAACTTCGCCCCTCCGCCACTCCGGCTTCGGGTGCGTCCACGCTCGACTCCAACTCCGTGGTGCTGCTGACGGGCGGCGGACGAGGTGTCACGGCGGTGCTCGCCGGCGCGCTCCTGAAGCGGTACGGCTGCACGGTGGTGCTCCTGGGACGCAGCGACCCAGAAGCCGCGCCCGAGCGGGTGCTCCACGCCTCCGAGGAACAGCTCCCCGGACTGGAGCGGGAGTTCTACGCGTCGGAGCTGGCGGCGAAGCCGGGCACGCGGATGCCCGAGCTGCGAGCGCGCTTCGAGCGGTACCTCGCGGTCCGGGAGCTGCGGTCCACGCTGGTGGGACTCGCCAGGCTTCCAGGCCGCATGGTCTACCGCGTCGCGGACGTCACCAGCCCGGGAGATGTCGCGCGGGTGATGGATGAACTCACCCGGGAACACCGACGCCTGGACCTGGTGGTCCACGGAGCGGGCACGCAGACGTCCAAGAAGCTCAACCGTCGGCGACTCGCGGAGCTGCGCACGAACCTGGACACGAAGCTGCTCGGGCTGCGCAACCTGCACGCCGCCTGCGCGAGCCGCTTCGAGCGGCCCGTGCCCTTCCACGTCCTCACGTCCGCGTTCAGCTTCATCGGCAACGACGGGCAGGCGGACTACGGCGCGGCGAACGAGGCGCTGGACCGCCTGTGCGCCTGGGTCAGTGACGCCCAGCCAGGGACACCCTGGTGCAGCGTGGGCTGGCTGGCCTGGGATGGAATCGGAATGACGCGAGGCTCCGAGTACCGCGTGCTCGGCGCTACCCGGAAGCTGCGAGGGATTCGAGCAGAGGAAGGCGAGGCGCTGTTCCTGCAACTCCTCGAAGGTCCCTTGCGCGAGTCCATCCACGTCCAGCTCACCGAGAGCGAGCGCTCCTACTACGGCCTGGAGCTGCTGCCCGCGGAGTCCCCGCAATCGTCGGAGCCGTCCGCCGTGCTGAGGGACCTCGTGGTCGATGCCGCGAGCGTGCCGTGCCTGGAGGACCACCTCATCCGAGGCACGCCCACGCTGCCCGGGGCCTGGGCGCTGGACTTGATGCTGCGAGCCGCGGTGGGCGACGGGCGACCGGAGCTGCGCACCGTCACCATGGAGGACGTGAAGTTCTCGCGCTTCATCCGGGTGAAGCCCGGCGGGCGTCAGACCCTGAGGGCCGAGTGCACCCAGCTCATCGACGAGCCCGGCCGGCACTGCGTGAGGGTGAAGCTGCTGGGCGACATCGTCCACGCCTCCGGTGTGGTTCTGGAAAGAGACCTCGTCTTCGCGGAGGCCCGCTTCACGTTGTCTGCCCAGCCGCCCCGGAGCATGCCGGGGCTCGATGCGACGACGTCCTCGGGACGCGGCCTGTCCGCGGAGGACCCGCACTGCGCGCTGGGAGGGCCCATCGAGCTGCGCAAGATGTTCGACTGCCTGGAGGACATCCGCCTGGAGCGCTCGGCGCGTTTCGCGAGCATGGGGCTGCCCGCGCGGCGAGAAGAGGCGGGGGGCAGCGTGCCCGCACTCGTCCTGGACGCGGCGATGCGACTGAGCGCGATGCATGTGGAGGGGGTGTCGAGCGCCGTCTTCGCGCCTGTCCAGATGGGGCGAGCCACCTTCGACCGGGGCCTGGTGGGCAGGACGGATGCCCCGCTGAGGCTGTCATTGAAGGCGCTGAGCCCCAGACAGGAGGGTGACGTCGTCCAGTGCGGCGCCGTCGCGGCGGTCGACGAGGCGGGACGACTGCGAATGCTGCTCGAGGGCGGCCTCGCGCGGCCCATGGCTTGAACCTTTTCTCCATCGGAGTGAACACCATGCCTTCCACCGCACTGTCGACGGAGTCCCTGTCCATTGATGACCCGAAGTCGCTCCGCGCGGAGCTGCGTCGGGTGATGCCTCCTGAAGCCTTCGAGCCACAGCCCCAACGAGGGGTCGCCGCGCTGGCGCTGGTGCCAGTGAACCTGGGGCTGATGGGGCTGCTGGGCTGGGGCGACCTGCCCTGGTGGCTCTGCCTGCCGCTGTCGCTCCTGCTCGGGCAGACGGTCACCAGCGTGGGGCTGGCCGCACATGAAGCGCTGCACCACTCGGTCTTCCGCAGCCGGCGCTGGGAGGAGGTGCTCGGGTGGGCGGGCTTCGGCTTGTTCCTCGTCACGCCGGGCACCTGGCGGGCCTGGCATGTCCAGGCGCACCACAGCGCGGCGAACGTCCACCAGCGGGACCCGGATATCCTTCCGCGTCAGCAGGACCTGAGCACCCAGTGGTTCGCGCGCCTGTTCCACGCGATTTCGCCGGGCTCGGGCACCTGGGTCAGCTACATCAGCTTCTTCCTGTTCTTCACCGCGCAGGGCCAGGCGTTCCTGTGGCACCACATCCGCCAGCCCCAGCTGCGGCACGTGCGCATGAACCTGGTGAAGGAGCGCGTCCTCACGGTGCTGGTGGCGGCGGGGTGGCTCGCGCTGGGCTTCGCCATGGGGCCGCGCGGCGCGCTCTTCGCGCTCGTCATTCCCCACCTCGTCGGCAACTTCACGCTGATGATCTACATCGCGACCAACCACTGGCTCCGGCCGGCGTCCGAGGACAGTGACAACCCCTTCGTGAGCACCGCCAGCGTGGAGACGCACCCGCTGATGAACTGGGCCCACTTCAACTTCAGCTATCACCAGGAGCACCACATCTTCCCGTCCATGAGCCATCGCTTCGGGCCGCTCTTGCGGCAACGGCTGCGGGAGCTCAAGCCAGAGGCCTCCGCCGTCTTCCCCCATGTCCGCGCCCTGCGCGCGCTGTACTCGCGCCCTGCGCTGTACTCGCCCACCGACGGCACCGTGCTGGTGGGCAGGGACGGCACTCCCGCGGTGAGCACGGAGGAGCTGCGCAGGCGACTGGACGCTCCCGGGCAGGCCATGTCGTGAGAGAGGGGACGCCTCGGAGCCGGTGCGCTGCTCCGAGGCGTCCTTCGCGTCCGCGCCGGGCTACTTCCCAGTCCGGGAGTGGGGGGCGTTGACGGGCTTGGACTCGGGGCTGCCCTTCTCCCGCAGCCAGATGGACAGCAGGACGAGGGCGGCGACGGAGAGGAACTCGCTCTGCCAGTTCTGGAAGGACTCGAACCAGAACTGGGAAGAGGACATGTACTGGAGGACTGTCACGGCGGCGCCTCCGTGCATCAGGGCCTCCTCGTTCCGGGCCGCGGCCCCGGTGACGGCATGCAATGAGAAGCACACGAGGAACAAGCCGAGCAGGGCCAGGGACAAGGAGTGGCTGTAGATTTTGAGGGCCAGCCCTCCCCGGTGGACGACCCGGGGCGAGTCTGGCTTGGGCTCCAGGTCCTTGTCCTCATCCTCCTTGCTGGCATCGGGGTCCTTGGACTCGCCGGAGCCTCGTTGGTGGAGGAAGGCCGCGAGGATGACGAGGGCCCCCATCTGGAAGAACTCGCTCTCCCAGTTCTCGAACGTGGCCTCCAGGAAGTCGCCCGAGCTCAGGTACTTCCCGAACGTCAGCTCGGGTTGACCGTGGTCGCGTTGTTCCTCGTTGTGGTGGAAGAAGCCCGCGACGGCCTGTCCCGTCCAGCACACGAGGAAGGCGGCGATGAGGGCGAGGGAGAGGCTGTTGTTCGCCAGGAACGAGCGGGTGCCCCGCCTGGAGGGCACTCCCGGGGTTGAGTTCTCCATCCCCTGCAATCTGTCCACGGTTGCGCTCGCCAAACGCATGCGGAAGGAGTGGACGCCCGCCGGGTCGGTCTACCGTCCACCGGGCATGCGAAAAATCGCCTGACGGGGGTGCGACGGCCCCTCGTTCCTGGCATCAGAGCGCCCGGCCTCCTCTGGCCCCTTCGCGGGAGATGCACGCACATGGCAGGACTCTTCGACCCCCTGGCGCTCCGTGAGAATGTCGTCGCGCGCAACCGCATCTGGCTCGCGCCGCTCACGAACCAGCAGAGCCATGCGGACGGCACTCTGTCCGATGACGAACTCCACTTCCTGTCACGGCGCGCGGACGGGGGCTTCGGGCTGGTGGAGACCTGCGCGGCGCACGTGGAGCAGGACGGCAAGGCCTGGCCGGGCGAGCTGGGTGTGCACGACGACGCGATGCTGCCGGGCCTGCGCAGGCTGGCCGCGCGAATCCACCAGGGCGGCGCGCTCCTGTCCGCGCAGCTCTTCCACGGCGGCCTGCGGGCCGACCCCGCCGTGAGCGGCCTGGAGCGCTGGAGCGCGAGCGCGCACTCCGAAGAGGCGGACCGGTGCAGGGCGGGGACGGAGGAGGACATCCAGGGCGCCATTGACGCGTTCGCGAGCGCGGCGCGCCGCTGCGCCCAGGCGGGCTTCGACGGCGTGGAGCTCCACGGCGCGCATGGCTATCTCCTGTCGCAGTTCCTGAGCACCACGTACAACCGCCGAGACGACCGCTGGGGCGGCTCGCTGGAGAACCGCTCGCGGCTCATCCGCGAGACGCTGGCCGCCGTCCGGCGCGCGGCGCCTGGATTGGTCCTCGCCGTGCGGCTGTCTCCGGAGGACTTCGGGCAGGCCAAGGGCCTGGACCTGGACGAGACGCTGGAAGTCGCGCGGATGCTCGCCCAGGAGGGCATGGAGGTCCTCCACCTGTCCCTCTGGCGCTCCGCGCTCAACACCCACAAGCGGCCCCAGGAGCACGCGACGGCGCTGTTCCGCGCGGCGGTGCCCCCGCGAGTCAAGATTGTGGTGGCGGGGAACATCTGGACGAAGGAGGACGCCGAGGCGCAGCTCGCGCTCGGCGCGGACGCGGTGGCCCTGGGCCGCTCCGCCATCGCCAACCACGACTGGCCCGAGCGCGTCCGCCGGGGCGAGGCCATCCAGCGCGCCCCCATCCCCGCGGAGGTGCTGCGGCGGGAGGGGGCGTCGGCGGGCTTCGTCGACTACCTGCGCGCCTGGAAGAACTTCGTCGTTCCCTGAGGCGGCGCCAGCGGGGTTCCTGGCTTCTGGGGGCCCGGGTCTCCGGGAACCCCGTTTTTTGTCCCATGGAGACTTTAAATATATGACGAGGCCGTGCGTCCTAACGGGCGCCCGACAACTTGATGGTGTGGGGCCTAACACCTCACTTTCTTCTTTCAGGACCTTCGTCATGAAAAGCCGCACCCAGTGGATGCTGTGCTCGCTGTCCTTCGCCCTTGCCGCCTCTCCCGCGCTGGCCGGTGACACCTACCGCCTGCAGGACGACAACGGGCAAGAGGGCTACTCGGATGAAGGCTATGCCAGCGAGGAGACCTCGGAGGACAAGGGCGGCGGCAAGGGGTTCGCGCTGGGCCTGAGCCTGGGGTACGGCGCGCCGTACGGCGAGCTGGGCTCGACTGCCGAGGACGCCGAGGAGACCGGCAAGGTCAGTGACCTGGTCACCGGCGTCATCCCGATTCAGTTGGAGGCCGGTTACTTCTTCAACCCCAACGTGTACCTGGGCGCGACCTTCCAGTACGGCATCGCGAGCCTCAATACCGACGAGTCCAATTGCGATGACCAGGGCGGCGTCAGCGTGACGTGCAGCGCGAGCCAGCTCCGCCTGGGCGTCAACCTGGCCTACCACTTCAACGTCACGCCGAAGATCGACCCCTGGGTGAGCGTGGGTGTCGGCTATGAGTTCCTCAACACGTCCGTCAAGGGCGAGCAGGACGGCGAGTCCATCACCGCCAAGGCCTCCGTGAAGGGCTTCGAGTTCATCGCCGCCCAGGTGGGCCTCGACTACCGCATCTCCCCGAAGTTCTCGGTGGGTCCGTTCGCGACCGTCACCGCGGGCCAGTACTCCACCGCCACGGTGTCCCTCGAGTCGAGCGAGGAGATCCCCGGCGGCGAGGAGCTCGAGGAGTCCGAGGACTTCGAGACGAAGAAGATCCACGGCTTCATCTACGGCGGCGTCCGCGCGCAGTACCGCTTCTAGTCGTCAGGTGTGAGACGTCGGGCCGGGATGCACCGGCCCGACGTTCCGCTGTCTGGAGCGTGGCCTCAGAGATACTCGTCGAGCCAGTCGAACATGCGGTGATTGGCGACGGCCTGAGCGCCCTCCTGGCAGTGCAGCAGTCCGGTGTCCTCCTCCGTGAAGAGCAGGTAGTCCTTGGGGCACGTCAGCGCGTCGTAGAGCTGTTTCGCCTGGCCTCCCGAGTACGCCTCCGCGGTGCCGTCCATGACGAGCGTGCGGCAGCGGATGCGGTGGACGACAGGCTCGTTGGTGAACTCCCGCAGCTTGAAGAGCAGGTCCGACGGTGAGCTGGCGCCGTGCTTGGACATGGCGTCGCGCATGTACCAGCGGTACAGGAACACCTGGGACATGAGCTCGTAGAGGGCCGCGTCGAACGCCGCCGGGTCCGTGTCCAGCAGCTTCATGATGTCGGGGAAGTAGCCGTTGAAGTTGTCGAACTGAGACTTGCCCCAGTCGAGGACGCCGGGGTTGGGGATGAGAATCTTCAGGCGCCGCTCGAAGGCCGCCGCGCGCGGCACCAGCGCCCCGCCCATGCTCCAGCCCAGCAGCGCGAGCCTCCGCGAGTCCACGCCGGAGATGCGCACGGCGAAGTTGACCACGGGCGTGATGACCTTCTCCCAGTCGGGCCGGAACGTCAGGTGTTGCGCCCGGACGGCCATGCCCTGGCCCGGCGCGTGGACGATGAGGCAGTGGTAGCCCCGCTCCAGGGCGTCATCAATCACATACTTGGACTCCTCCGGCCATGCGTCGCGGCCCTGCTGGAAGATGAGCAGCGGCGCGTCCCCGCGCGTATTCGGAGCGCGGAAGAAGTAGCCGGGCAGGGTGGTGTTCTCGTAGGGAATCCGCACGGGCGTCGCCGGAATCTTGAGCAGCGTCAGGGCCTTGTCGTACGTGTCCACGGCCTTGCGCCCCGTGGCCAGCACGCTGGGGTGGCCCGGCTCCGGGTGGTGGATGAGCGCGGCGCGGTAGTAGTTGGCCGCGCGCAGGTAGGCGTTGCCCGCGCTGCGGGAGTGGCGGCGGGCGAGGCTTGCGTCCCCCATGGCCCGGAGGCGGTCCGCCGTGCTGACCCACTCGGTGGGCCAGCTCCAGTCGTCCTCGGGGTGGATGCGACTGGCGGTGTCCAGCACCTCTCCGATATCCGCCTGGGCGCTGTACGTCGCGGCCAGGAAGTGCAGGAGCTGGTTCTCCATGATGGGGTCCGACAGCAATCCCAGCTCATACCAGGGCCGCGAGGGCTCCTGGGCGCCAGGGGACGGCGCCAGGCCGGGAGCTGCTGGCGCCGCGAGCGAAGAGGAGCCGCGCAGGAGCGCGAGCCCCCCGGTGAGCCCCAGGCCCGCATGGAGCAGGGAACGGCGATTCAGATTGAAACCCATGGTGTGCTGCCTCCTGTTCAGGAATTGGAGGCTTGAACACCGGTCCCTTTTGATTCTGTCATCGCGACCCCGAAATCACAGACACGAGGGTGTCCGGACGTCGAAGAACACATGCGGCGGCGGGAAGCGCACGGAGCGTCCCGTGCCTTCCCCAGGGTTCTTCACGATGTGTTGCTCAACTGATTGAATCGTCCGATTGGTCCATGCGATTGTCAAGCCGGCCCGCTCACTTCCAGGCGCCCGAGGCCGCGGCCTGGGTGGCGTAGGTCTCGAAGGGCTTGGGGGCGTGGCCGGTGACGGCGCGCACGGTGTCGGTGGGAGTGGCGTCGCCTCGGTGGCGCAGGGCACCGTAGGCCTTGAGTTCTCCCTGGATGGCGTCTGCGGGCCGGCCCAGGGCCTGTTGCGAGGCGCGGTAGGCGTCCGCGTCTCCGTCGAAGCGCACCTGTCTTCCAGCGGCGCGGCCGATGATGGCCACGGCTTCACCGAAGCCCAGCGCGCGGGGCCCGCTCACGTCGTAGCTCTGGCCCTCGTGGCCGTCCTTCGTCAGCGCCACCGCGACGACGGCGGCGATGTCATCGGCGTCGACGAAGGCCTGCTTCGTGTCTCCAACGGGGAGGGCGACCTGGCCGGCGAGGATGGCGGGCTGGAAGAAGCCCTCGTCGAAGTTCTGGTTGAACCAGTCCGGCCGGACGATGGTCCAGTCCACGCCCGAGCCGCGCACCAGCCGCTCGGCGGCCATGAGGCGCTCGTCGCCCATGATTTCGATGCCCTGGCTGGACAGCAGGACGATGCGGCGGATGCCCTTGGACACGGCCACGGACACGAAGGCGGGCTCGATGGGCTGCTCATGCGGCGCCATGAGGTACATGCGCGTCGCAGGACCCACGGCCTGCTCCCAGGTGCCGGGCTGCGTCCAGTCGAAGCGCACGTCCCCGCTCCGGGACGCGGCCCTCACCGGGTGACCTTGGGCTTGGAGCAGCCGGGTGACACGTCGTCCGGTGGTACCGCTGGCGCCCAGGATGAGGATGCTTGAAGAGGTCATGGCGTGATGCCTACACGCCCGCTTCTCTCCGGCGTGAGAAGTGCTCGCGGGCGGAGTCGATACTCAACACGGCCACGGCGCGCCGGGCGGCCGGGTGTTCGCTGTCCGCCATCGCGCCAGCCCCCTCTCATCGCAGGAGGCTGGCGAAAGGCCCTGGGCTACGGCGTGGTGAACTGGGTCAGCCAGCTCAGGTTGGTGCGCAGGGACCAGGGCGCGGTGCCGGTGCGCCAGGTCGAGTCGAGCAGCAGCCCGACGCAGCCCCCCGAGCGCATGTAGCAGTGGTCCGCGTTGAGGTCCCCGAGCTGGATATCCTTGATGATGTACCAGCCGCTGTTGTTGCTCTGGAAGCAGGACGTCGCCAGAGGGCAGGACAGGCCCGTCGTCTCCGTGTTTTGAGAGCGGACGGAGGACTCGTTGGGGCCGACGAAGATGTCCTGCTCGCCGTTGATGATGCGCAGGCGGTTGCTGGGCAGCGCGCGGTTGCCATTGGCCACGCAGGAGCGCAGGTTGTAGATGGAGTATTGGACGCCCGCGCCCAGGCCGTAGGCGGCCTGGACTCGCGAGTCATGGTTCTTGGCGAGGATGGCCATGATGGAGCCCTGGCTGAAGCCCGCCACGACGATGCCCTTGGAGCAGTCCGCCTTGGCGCGAGCGCACAGCGTGCCGACGGCGCTGGTGGCCCGGCTGCCGTCATAGATGCACTTGGAGCGGGCCGTCATGGAGGAGCAGCTGCCGAACGTCCCGTTGTCGTACTCGACGGTGGCGGCGACATAGCCGCGCGCCGCCATCTCCTCCACGGCGGCCAGCGCCGAGGAGTGCTCGTACGGCTCCGTGGTGCCCACCGTGTAGATGAACACGGGGTACTTGCCCGAGGCCGACGGCTCCTGGCCCCGCAGGTTGTACGTGGAGCCGCACAGCGCGGTGCTACCGCCCCGGTACGTCGCCGTGAAGCTGCTCAGGGACTGCGCTCCTGCTGAGGACGTCCAGGCCAGGGTCAGGAGCAATCCAAGACGGAAGGTCAGCTCTGTCTGCTTCATGACTTCTCCTCGTGGGTGACGTGGGACTTCAGGTCCGGGGCTTCGGGCTCCCGGACCGACGTGAGCCAGCGCTGCATTCACAGGCGGCCCCGTCCTCACGATTAAGACTCCGAGGATGTCTTCTCGTCTATCTGATTTTTCGGACTGTTATGTTTTTCCTCGTTTTGTTCCGCGTCGCGAAACATGGATGTGATTGTTTCGCGGAGCGGAACGTCAATCGATGTGTTCAAGCGACCCCCCGTGAAGCGCGAGGAGCTCCCTGGGTGGAGGGCCTGCGTCCCAGGGGGAGTCATGGTAGACGCGGCGCCCATGTCTCCTGTGCTGCTGTCTCTGCCCTTGTTGTTCGCCCTGGGCCAGTCTCCCGAGTCGCCTCCCGTGGAGCCGTCTCTCCGGGCGCGTCTGTCCTTTCTCGCGACGGACGACGATGTCGACACCTCGGGCTCCTACACGCAGTGGAACGCGGCCCTGGATGCCCACACGTCCGAGCTGACCTCGGGGCTGCGCGCCGAAGCGGCGCTGTCGTTCTTCCTCTCGGTGAGCGGTCCCGGGCGGGGGGCCACCTTGGTGGACAACGGCAGTGCCTTCCGGCTGCGCTACCGGCCAGCTCACTGGGCCGCGGAAGAAAGCCTGGCGCTGAGCGTCCATCCGCTGAGCTCCGTCCGGCTGTACCTGGGCTCCAGCTATCCGGTGACGTGGGGGCGGGAGCTCTTCCCGCGTCGTACCGGGGCCGAGCCGGCGCTGGAGCTGCGGCTCTCGCGGAGGCAGTGGGGTGCGTTCGCGGCGCTGAAGTCCGCCGTCGTCACCGAGGAGCCCGCCGGGGACTCGCGCCACTACGCGGTGCTCGGGGGTGTTTTCGTGGACGTGTTGCCCCCGCTCCGGCTGGAGCTGGAAGGCATGTATGGGAACCTGGGAGATGCTCCCGGCGCGGCGAACTTCGGGGTGGAGCTGCCCATGCACATGCGCGGGGCCTCCGTTCGAGCCCTGTGGCACCAGGGCCCACCCATTGGCGGCAACGTGGACCTGTCGCTCTATCGGGGCGACCCTGCCTTTTTCGAGAGGTCCTTCACCGTCGAGACGTATGCCCCGGGGGTCGCGGCCTCGGCGTCACTGGAAGGCAGCCTCGTCTCTCAGGACCTCCAGTCCGCTGAAGAAGCGACGCTCCCTCGGGCGAGCACCCAGCAGGCCCGCGCCGTAGCGCTGGACGTCCGGGTGCGGCGGGACTTCTTGCGGCTGTTCGGGCTGGCGTACTACCGGACCCCGAGCTTCATCCAACTGGGCGTCCCCGGGTTCCCCCCGAACCAGGCCTTCAGTCGCGACGCGGAGCCCCAGGCGGAAGTCTCGGGCTCGCTGGGGGCCGACTACCACTTCGAGCGCTGGGGGCTCACGCCGGGCCTGCTCGCCCGGCTCACGCTGCCGGCGTCCTTCAGGCAGCCCGGCTTCGGCGGACCGGCATCGCTCCGCAGGCTGGTGCTCCTGAACCCCAATCAGTTGAGGATCCTCCCGACAGGCGAGGAGCGGAGGGCCGCGCTGACCTTGAAGGCCACGGTGCGCTGGGACCTGGGCACGGTGGCCGGCGTCGTCGCGGAGTTCGCCTACGTGAATGACCCCAACAAGACGGAGTTCGCAGACGATGACACCGGCGTGGCGATGCCTGTCTTCAAGGATGCGAACACCTACGGCGCGACGGTGATGCTCCAGGCTCGTTACTGAGCGGGCAATCCTTCGCGCGGTGACCTGGCTGTGATTGGGTTCATCCAGGGTGTGAGTCACTCCTGGATGAACCGATGCACCCCGCGCTCTCCTCGGGCGTCCCGACTCGCGAAGCGAGGGACGTATCACCGGGTCCAGCGCGGGGGCTGGGGGCCGCCTTAGTTGCGACGCTTGGTCGCGAGGAACTCCGCGGCCCAGCGCTTCACCGTGTCCGCCGCATCGGCACCCTCGGCCGGGCGGAGGGTGGGGAGGATGGACGGTGCGGACGGGCCTTCCTCGCCCTGGGGACCCACGGACTGCGTCTGGCCCTTCTTGCGGACCCAGACGCGGGGGCCCGACGGAGCGGGAGTCGCGGTGCTCGCGGGCGTCTCCGCCGAGCTCTCCGAGCGACGACGGCGAGACAGGATGACATCCGGGATGGAGTGGGGCGCGGCGTGCTCGACCCAGGCGGCGTGGAGCCGGCCCGTGGCCACCATCTGCCGACGCTTCTGGTAGTGCGCCGAGCAATAGCCGAGCGTGCGCACGGGCTGTCGACACCCGATGACAGCGCAAGCGACGGGCTGCTCGACGACGGCCTGGATTTCAGGCTCGGGCGGCGGAGCGGGGGCCTTCTTCCGGACGGGGACCGGGGGCGCGGAGTAGGGCTGTCCGCTCAATCGCTCGGACAGACGGCGCATGGCCGTCATCAGCGGGGCGAACGACTCCTGCACGGCGCCTTGCACGATGGATTGGAAGGCCTCATCCAGTGACGGCGTCGCCGAGGAAGCGCCGCGCGCGGGAAGAGAGCGGGAGGGTCGGGGGGAGGGGGTGACGCGACGGGCTCTGGGCATGTAGCGCTTGGCGTAGCACGGCTCAGGTGGTTCGACCATTGTGAATCCAGCCCCGCTCCCCTGGTGGGTCATCCAGACTCGGTCCTCGGGGCAGGCGCGCTCTTGCTCCAAAGCCTCTCCAGGTGACGAGCACCGCTGGCGTGATTGTAAATCGCGAAGAGCCCCCTTCCCCTGAGGGCCCGGTGGAAGTGGTTCATCGAGCCAGGGTTCCACGCTGCTACAGCCCGAGGCTCACAGGCCTGGTTCGCGGCTCAGCACCCTGTAAATCAGGTCGATCTTGACCTGTTTTGAACATAAGTGTTCAATCCGCACCCTCGTGGAGGACGGGGAGGCGTGAGCAGTGATACCCGATGAAGCAAGCAGCCGCTCCTTGAAGGCATCCATCCTTGTCGTGGGATATGGGCCTGTCGGCGCCGCGACTGCGTGCCTGCTCGGTCGGCTGGGCGTCCATACAATCGTCATCGACAAATCGAACACGGTGTTCGCGCAGCCGCGCGCCATCGCCCTCGACAACGAGGCGTTGCGCATCCTGCAGATGGCGGGGCTCGCGGACGATGCCTTTGCACGCATCGCCATTCCCTACGTGAAGCTGCATTCACCCTTCTTCGGCCAGTTCGGACAAGTGAACACGGCGGGCAGCCTCGACGGCCATCCGAAGCTGGTGACCTTCGCGCAGCCGGAACTGGAGGCGGCGCTGCGTCGACAGGTGGCGACGCTGCCCTCGGTGGAAGTGGCGCTGGGCCTGCAGGTGGTCCGCATCGAGGAGTCAGCCGACGAGGTCATCACGACGGTGCGCGACCCGGAGGGCCGTGAGCGCCGGATTCATTCCGCATACGTGGTCGGCGCGGATGGGGCGTCCTCCTTCGTGCGCGGGGCCATCGGGCAGGAGTTCCGTGGACGCTCCTACGCGGAGGACTGGTTGATCATCGACGCACTCGACGTGCCCCATCCCATTGACCACATCGAGTTCATCTGTGACCCGCGCAGGCCCACCCCGCACATGCCGAGCCCCGGCGGACGTGAGCGCTGGGAGTTCATGCTGGCGCCCGGGGAGGCGCGCGAGGAGATGGAGAGCGATGTCCGCATCGCCGAGCTCCTGCGGCCCTGGCTCGAGCCCGGGCAACTGAGAGTCGAGCGGAGGGCGGTCTATCGGTTCCACGCGCGCTGCTGTGAGGCGTTCGGCAAGGGGCGTGTCGCGCTGGCGGGCGACGCGGCCCACATCACTCCGCCCTTCGTGGGCCAGGGGCTGGTGGCAGGCCTGCGCGACGCGGCGAACCTGGCGTGGAAGCTCGCGGCCATCGTCCAGGGCCGCGCCGCGCCCGGCATCCTCGCCAGCTACGACACCGAGCGGCGTCCGCACGCCAAGGCGATGATTGACCTGGCCAGGCTCATGGGCAGCCTGGTGATGCCACGGAGCGCGACCCGAGCGGTGCTGCTCCACGGCATGATGCGGCTGGCGCGGAGCATCCCGGTGCTGCGCCGCCTGTTCGATGGGCTGGGCCTCAAGCCGCGCAACCGCTTCAGGGAGGGGCTGTTCCTGCGGGGGCGCTCGGACGCTCGACTGGTGCGTGGAGCGCCCATTCCCCAGGGACTGGTGCGAGGCGCCGATGGCACCATCCTGCGCAGCGACGACGCGCTGGGCCAGGGGTTCACCCTGGTGGGCTTTGGCGTCGACCCCTCACGGCATCTGTCCGAGGAGGTCCGCGACACCTGGGTCGCGCGGGGTGGCGGCATCGTGCAGTTCTGTCACGCCGCCCAGACCCTGCACCGAGGCGAGAGGGCCTTCGAAGACCTTCAGGGCGTGCTCGTGCCGGACGCCGCGCCGGTGGGCTGGGCCGCCGTGGTGCGGCCGGATCGCGTCGTGGTCACCGACGGTCCCGCGGTGGATGCACACAAGCTCCTTGCCCAGACGACGGCGCTGCTGGCGGCGTAGCAGTCGGGGCCCGTGGGCCGGATGAGCGGCGAACGGTGTCGCTACTCCCCGCGCTTCCGGCGCGCAGTGCCGGCGCTGGGTCTACCGACGCGAGGAGGGGAGGGGGACGCGTCGCGCAGCGCGGGCAGCTCCAGGGTCGCCAGCCTGCGCGCCTCCTCGCGGGGAACGCCCAAGGACTTCAAGCAGAACTCCACCGCGTCGCTGCCCGCGTCACGCCAGGTGCGATGGCCCTCCAGCACCAGGAGGATGGCGCCGAGGGTGGCGCTCGCCATGAAGCTGACCGACGACGGAAGCTGGTCGAGGCGGAAGTCGTACTTGCCGCTCTTGTGTCCGTCGACGAGGTCCTGGGTGGGTTGTCCCAGCCACAGCGACTGCATCGACTGTTCGCTCATCGCGAAGCGGAGCAGGAACCGACCCCAATGGGGCTCTTCGTGGGCACGGCGCACGTAGAAGCGGACGCCCAGGCCCAGGCGCTGCGCGGGGTCCGTGACTCCTTCGCAGCTCGCGGTAATCCGGTCGTACATCTCGGTGGCCAGGTCATTCGCTATCTGCCGGAAGAAGGCATCCGTCGACTCGAGATTGTTATGGACGGTGCCGCGAGCAACGCCGGCCGCCTGGGCCAGCTCGCTCATCGTTACCTGCGTCGAACCCTTCTCCGCGAACAACTGCACGGCAGCTTCCTGGATGCGGCGCTGGGCGGCGCTCATGGAGCGGCGTCGGCGTGCGGTCTTCATGAACCGGACTGTCACACATCTGGTGCTCAATCACCCCGTCGCCCATCTGCTCCACCGCGCGCGCCTGCCTCTATTCGGGCCAGCATTCGCAGAACAACGGCGTCTGGGAGAACATCCCTACGGCTTCGACGAGACGGGCACGGACCACGAGCACGACGGCACGCTCGGGGGGCATCAGGACGACGCCGAGACAGGTGACAAGGCTGTCGCGTTCCTGCACCGCCAGGCCCGCCGCGGTAGGCCCTGGTTCGCGGCCGTCAACATCGTCAACCCGCACGACATCATGTACTTCACGGCCGGGCCGGCGATGACGGCCAGTCGGAGAATCACCTATCCCGACGAGCTGGCCCGGCCACCGAAGACGCCGCTCTACGGGGAGAAGCTCGGCTACCCGCCGCCGCCGAACTTCGGTCCCTCGACGCAGGGAGGCCGGGTGTCGGCGGCGAGCGAATACCTGCTGTGTACGGACCTCGCGCTCGGCCAGTTCCCCTATGAGGACCCGGCGGCCTGCGACGAGTTCATCAACTACTATTACAACTGCATCCGCGAGAGTGACGAGCAGGTCGTCCGCCTGCTCGACGCCAGTGGCCAGGCCGAAGACACGATTGTCGTCTTCACCTCCGACCACGGCGAGATGCTTGGCGTCCACGGGATGCGCGGCAAGGGCGTGTTGCCGTATCGCGAGTCCATCCAGGTGCCGCTGCTCATCCGCCACCCGCTGGACGCCGCTCGACGGCGACGCTGGCCAACCACATCGACATGGCGCCGACGCTCCTTGGCCTTGCCGGCGTGCCGACGGAGACCGTCCTTCGCGAGGTTCCGGAGCTCGTTGGGAGAGATTTCAGCGGCGTGGTCCTCGGGCGCGACGACGCGGACTCTCGCGCCAACGGGGACGGCATCCTGCTGCATTGGACCAGCCTCGTGTACCAGGACCATGTCGCGGCGCTGGCGTTCGACGAGGAGCGGAAGAGCAGCGGGGCCACCAGTGTGTTCTCCCTGGGCAAGTCCCAGTTCCGCGGAACGCTGACCCGGCGCGGGCAGATGCGCGGCGTCTTCGACGGCCGGTACAAGTTCGCGCGCTACTTCGCGCCGACCCAGCACAACACGCCGGAGACCTGGGACGCGCTGCTGGCGCTGAATGACCTGGAGCTCTACGACACCGAAGCCGCCCCTGGCGAGCTCCACAACCTCGCCAACAACCCGGAAGCAGTCCGCGAGCAGGTGATGCGGATGAACGCCACACTCAACCGGCTGCTCGCGAAAGAGGTCGGCGTCGATGACGGCAGCCACCTGCCTGGACCGGCCCGCTTCTGGCGCGCGTCCTGGCGCGCATGAGCCCGCCCTCCTCTCCAGCAGGGGGGCAATCCCGCGGCTGTTCCGGGCGAACCGTAGGGGCAGCGCATGCGCCGCGTTCCGTCCCACCGTGGGAGGCCCTCCGCCATGAAGGGAGAGATCGGGGTCGCAGCACTCCGAACGAAGGAGGCTGCCGTGATGGACTGGTACGGTGGTGACAGTGCGCTGTTGCAGTCCGGACCCAGAAAAGAAAAAACCCCAGTAAGTCCGGAGACTTACTGGGGCAATTCCTGGCGAGGAGTACGGGACTTGAACCCGTGGCCTCCGGCGTGACAGGCCGGCGTTCTAACCAACTGAACTAACTCCCCATAAACCTTGGGCGGAACAGGGATTGAACCTGTGACCCTCGCCTTGTAAGGGCGACGCTCTGCCGCTGAGCTATCCGCCCGCAGGCGTGTTCCGCGTTGCGACGAGCGGGCTTTTATAAGTGGCCCACTCCCCTGTCAAGCACCTGTTTCGAAGACCCAGGATCTTCCGTCACCGACCGCGCCAAGCGTGAAAACGCTCGCGCGGCCGGTGACTTAGGGGCCTACGGGACGGGCGCGACGTCCACCGTGCCCAGGGTCTCCGGGGCCAGCCCATTGCCCGAGCCACCCGGCTGCCCATCCGGCTGCCAGTCGCCGTAGCAGTACGGGCCGGTGCCCACCCGGAAGCGCCACACGTAGCCGTCGTTCAGGGCTGCGGTGGCCGGCAGGTCGGCCCGGTACTCGTCATCGTTGTTGGTGTCGCTCTGCACCACGCCGGCGACCCAGGTCCAGGCCGGGCTCACACCCGGGTCCTGCGTCTTGGGGCCATGGCCCAGCTCCGCCGAGAGGGTGGTGGCCGGGGGAGGGGCGTTGGTGACGCCGTCCTCGTAGATGAACCCGTACATGGTCCGGCCGCCGCCCAGGTCGCTGAGCTTCAGCGGCCACTGGAGCCGGCAGTAGTCGATGCCGGCATGGTTGCCCACGGTGAGGGCGTGCTGCTGGCCCATCGTGTAGCCGCCCACGTCGCTGCCGTCCTTGTCGCAGTAGGCCCACGTGGAGCCGTCCGTGGTGTAGCGCAGGCTCACGGCCCGACTCGCCGTGTAGGCCGGGCGCAGCTCCGTGGTGAACTCGTCCGTGTCCGCCTCACCCGAGGCCTCGCCCGAGTACGTCGCCGGCTTCCAGGTGAACGACGCCGGGGTGGTGGAGGCGTCCACGTCCGCGTTGCCCAGGCCGACCTGCACCTGGAGGCCCGTCCCCGCACCGGGGCCGTTGGTGACGCCAGGGATGCGCACCCGGCCCGTCACAGTGACGGCGTCGCCGCTGCCCACCGTCGTCCCGCTCACGCTCTGCAGCCGGCAGACGCCCGTGGCCGCCGCCTGCACCGTCAACGTGCCCGCGTCCGCGATGTCGAAGTCGTCATCCGTCCCGTCCGCGTCGCAGTACACGTAGGGGCCGGTGCCCAGCTTCACGCGGTAGGCGAAGCGGAAGCTGCCCGCGGTGCCCGGGTTGGGCAGGGTGGCCCGGTACTCGTCATTCTGGGTGTTGCCCGTGTCGGCGCCATGCGTCGCCGCCACCCACTGCCAGCCTCCACCCGTGTGGGCGCTGCCGGCGGGGCCATAACCCAGCTCCGCGACGATGCCCGCACCCGCACCAGCGCCCGGCGTCACGCCCGCCTCGTGCACCTGCACCGCGATGACCTTCGAGGCCGCCTCGCCGATGGCGTAGGCCTCGACAGGGGGCGCCGCTTGCGTCTCACCACCCAACCGGCACCAGTCCACCTGCGGCGGCACCACGGCGGCCACCGTCAGGACCGACGCCTGCGCCGGCTGGTAGCCGTTGGCGCTGCCATCCCGGTCGCAGTAGGCCCAGGACCCGGTCTGATACCGGAAGCGCACGGCCACCGCGTAGGTGCCCTCCGTCGCGGGCGCCGTCAGCGACGTCTCGTAGGCGTCCTGCGCCCCGCTGTCCGTCTCGCCCGAGAAGCTCGCGGCCTTCCAGCTCCAGCCCGTCCCCGTCGCGGGGTCCGAGTTCGCGGGGCCATGGCCCACCTCCGAGGTGATTCCCGCGCCCGCCGCGCCGCTCGTGACGTCCGTCACCGTCGTCACCAGCACCTTGCCGTGCACCACCTGCGTGGCGCCGCCGGGCGTCGCGGTCAGCGTGGCCGGACCCACCAACTGGCACGCGTCCACGGCCACCGGCTTCACCTCCAGGCCACCGGCCTGGTCCAGCGAGAAGCCGTTGCCGAGCCCGTCCGCGTCGCAGTAGCGGTACGCGCCGCCATTCACGTTGAAGCGGAAGGCGAACTTGTAGCGGCCCACCGTGCCCGGGTTGGGCAGCGCGGCCTTCCACTCGTCGTTGTTCCCGCCGCCCACCTCGCGGTTGAAGCTTGTGCCCGTGGAGGTCCACTGCCAGCTCGCGGAGTCCGGCGCAGCCGCCTCCGGCCCGTAGCCCACCTGGCCCTGGATGCCCGTGCCTCCGCCCGTGCCCGGCGTGACGCCCTCCATGTAGACCTGGGCGTAGATCTCCTTCGTCGCCTGGCCCACTCGGTACACCTCGCTCGGAGGCGGCTCGGTGGCTTCACCGCCGAGCTTGCACCAGCCGACGGAGATGTCCTGCGCCGCGCTCACGGTGAGCGTGCCCATCTTCGTGGTGTCGAAGCCCGTGGGTCCGCCGCTGTTGCCGTCCGAGTCGCACAGCAGATACGCGCCGTCATTCACCTTGAAGCGGTACGCGAAGCGGTAGCTGCCCAGCGTGCCCGGGTTGGGCAGCGTCGTCTCGAACTGGTCGTTGTTGCCGACCTCGTCCTTGTATGCGGCCGTCGTCGTCCAGTTCCATTGCGCCGAAGTGGCCGGGTTCTCCGCCGCCGGCCCCCAGCCCAACTGGCCCACCAGGCCCGTGCCCGCGCCCGCGCCGCTCGTCACGCCCTGCACGAAGACCTGCGCCAACACCTTGCGGTTGGCCACCGCGTCCGTCGCGTACGTCACCGTCTCCGGCGTCGCGTTCCCATCCGGCCCCAGCTTGCAGTAGCCGATGACCTTGGGGACCACCACTTCACCCGCGACGGTGAGCTGGCCCAACTGCGCGAGCTCGAACTCCTGGCCGCCGTCATCCACGCCGTTGCCGTCGCAGACGCGCACGGGGCCGCCGTTGGCGCTGAAGCGCACCGCGTAGCGGTAGTCGCCATTGAGCCCTGGGTTGGGCAGCGTGCCCTTCCACTCGTCGTTGACCTCGAAGTTGTCCTTGTTCCAGGCCAGCGGCGTGGCCCAGTTCCACAAGGGCGAGGTGCGCGGGTCCTCACCCGCGGGGCCCCAGCCGAGTTGGCCGGAGATGCCCGGGCCCGCGCCCACCTTGTCCGTCACGCCCGGCAGGTTGACCTGGGCGAAGACCGTCTTGAGGCCCGACGTCTGCGTCGTCTGGTAGTTGATGACCTCGGGGGCCTTCTGGTCCTCGCCAATCTTGCACCAGGCGACGGGCGGCTTCGGCGCCTCGGTGCCCACGGTGAGCGTGCCCAGCTTCAACAGGCTGAAGGTCAGCTCGCCCTCCACGCTGTCGTTGACGCCGTCCGCGTCGCACACGCGCCACGCGTTCTCACTGATGCTGAAGCGGAAGGCGATTTTATACGTGCCCTCCGTGCCCGGGTTGGGCAGGTCCGCTTCCCACTCGTCGTTGTTGCCGTGCTCGGCCTTGTAGACGGCGGGGACCCACGTCCACGCGGCGGAGTCGCGCGGGTCCGAGTCCACCGGACCGATGCCCAGCTGCGCCACCAGCCCCGAGCCCGCGCCGGCGCCCTGGGTGATGCCCGCCGCGTACACCTGGCCCGCCACCTTGACCAGCGTCGCGTCCGCGGGGCGGTAGAACAGCTCCGGGTTGGCGCGGTTTCCGTCCGGGCCCAGCTTGCAGTAGTCCACGCGCGGCCGGGTGATGAACACGCGACGAAGCATGCTCTCCGCCACGCCGTTGGCGATGCCGTCGCCGTCCGCCATCACCCACGTCTTCCCACCGTCGATGGAGAAGCGGATGGTGATGACCCACTCGCGGCTCTCTCCACCAATGGCCGGCTGGAGCAGGACGTTGCCCTTGTAGATGTCCGCCTCGCCGCTGTCGGAGTCGCCCTCGTACGTGGCCTCCTCCCAGGTGTAGCTGTCCGCGTTGAGCAGCTCGCCGTCCGCCGCCGCGAAGCCCACCTGCGCGCGCACGCCGCCGCCCTGGCCCACGCCCCGGGTGAGGCCGGCCACGGTGATTGCGCCGCGCACCAGCACGCCCACTGGCTGCCCGCCGCTCACCGCGTCGGTGTTGCCGTTGATGATTTCAGCCTGGTCGATGTTCGCCGCCGGCGGGCCCTCGTAGTTGAAGCCCCTCACCAGCACGCCATAGGCGCCGTCCGGGTTGACCACCCTCACGTCCACCTGCGCGGTGCCCGCCGAGGGCGAGTACCCGTAGATGCGGAAGGCGTTGACCACGACGACGCGCAGCGCCTCCTGGTTGCCCAGGTAGAGCTTCGCGCCCGGCTCGAAGCCGGAGCCATAGACGTTGATGAGCGTGTTGCCCGCGATGGGGCCCCCCGCGGGGGTGATTTCCCTCACCGTGGGCGGATTGGCCGCGGGGGGCAGGCCGCCCTCCGGGTCATCACCACAGGCCGCGAGGAGCAACGACAACACGAGAAGAAGGGACCTCGGACAACGCGACATCGGCCATCACCCCTTGACGCCGCCGGCGGTCAACCCGCCGACGAGGTGCTTCTGGAGAGCGAAGAACAAAGCCATGACCGGCGCGGAGACAATCAACGCGCAGGCGGCGAACTTGCCCCATTCCACCTTGTACTCGCCCACGTACCGCTGGAGGGCGACGGGCAGGGTGAAGCGGGTCGGGTCATTGATCAACGTGGCGGCGAGGACGAACTCGTTCCACGCCGTCATGAAGGAGAACAGCGCCGTCACGGCCAGCGCGGGGCGGGCCAGCGGCAATACCACCTTGATGAACACCTGGAAGGGCGAGGCCCCGTCCATCACCGCCGCCTCCTCCAGCTCGCGCGGCAGCGTGTCGAAGTAGCCCTTCAACATCCAGATGCAGAAGGGCAGGGCGGTGGTGGCGTACACCAGCACCAGCCCGGTGAGGCTGTCGAGCAGCCGCAGCTTCTGGAGGATGCCGTAGATGGGCACCAGCATCAGCGTCGCCGGGAACATCTGGGTGACGAGCAGGGCCTGCATGCCGCCCTCCTTGCCCGGGAACTTGAAGCGCGACAGCGCGTACGCCGCCGTCACCGCGAGCGTCAGCCCCACCACCGTCGTGGCGCCGGAGACGATGAAGCTCGCCATCACCTGCCGGCCGAACACCCATCGCCCCTGCGCATCCGAGCCGAGCAGGACGTCGCGGAAGTGGTCGAACGTCACCGCGTCCGGGAACGGGTTGGCGGTGAGCGACATGCTGTCCGACGGCGACAGCGCCATCTTCACCACCCACAGCACCGGGTAGAGCGTCACCATGCACATCAGGCTCAGCCCCATGTGGATGAGGGCCATCTTCAAACCCGAGGGCTTCTTCATGACGCCTCCTCCGGCTTCATCAGGCGCCGGGTGAAGACCGACCAGCCCATCAGGACGACGAAGATGAGGACCGAGTACGCCGCCGCGAAGCCGTACTGCTCGTTGCGCTGGAAGGCCCAGCGGAACGCCTCCGACACCAGGATGTCCGTGGCGCCGCCCGGCTCGCCTCCGGACACCAGGTAGATGATGTTGAACATGTTGAACGTCCACACGCTGCCCAGGATGACGGCGGGCAGCATGGCGGGCTTGAGCAGGGGCAGGGTGATTCGCCGGAACTGCGTCCACTTGCTGGCCCCGTCCACCTCCGCGGCCTCGTACAGCTCCTGCGGGATGGACTGCAGCGCGCCCAGCGCCACCACCATCATGAACGGGAAGCCCAGCCACGTGTTGGTGGCCACGTTGGCGGCGAAGGCGGTGGAGAAGCGGGTGAACCAGCTCACCGGCTCCAGGTCCAGCGCCACGAGCAGGCCGTTGATGGCGCCGAACTGCCGGTGGAACATGCCCTTCCACATCAGCGCGGTGATGTAGTTGGGCACCGCCCACGGGATGATGAGCAGCACCCGGTACACCCCGCGCATCTTGAGCAGCGGGTCCTTCAGGATGAGCGCCAGCCCCAGGCCGATGCTCACGTGCAGCACCACGTTCACCAACGCCCACAGGAGCGTCACCGCGAGCGTGAAGTAGAACGAGAGCGGCTCGGTGATGCTGTAGCCCCGGCTGGCCAGGATGTCGACGAAGTTGGCCAGGCCCACGAACGTGTACTGCCCCGCGTCGTGGTGGAACAGCGACAGCGCCAGGCCCACCGCGAAGGGGATGAACACCAGCACCAGCAGGCCCGCCGCCGCGGGCGCGACATACGTCACCGCGCGCGAGACATCCGGATAGCGCTGACGGAACGTCTGGCTCTGCGCCGGCCGCCGCAGCACCCACGCCGTGCCACCCCCCAGGACCATCACCCCCGCGAGCGTCAGCCAGGGCATGGGGTTGGCTTCGGGCGGGCGCTCCCGGTGCAGGGCCCGGTAGCGACGGTCCGCGAGCGCGCCCGCGTCCTCGGGCCGGGTTCCGCCCTGGAGCACCGCCCGCAAGGTCAGCTTCATGGGCTCCCACACGCGAGCCATCTCCAGCGTGTTGGGCATGGGCGTGGCGTCGCGCGCCGCCTCGCGGAAGGAGGAGATGAGCGTGTCGTCCTTCACCTCCTGGAACTGGTAGGCGGCCACGTCCGCCGGAATCTGCCGGCCCACCGTGGTGCGCACCCGCGAGGCCTCGCCCAGCGACAGGAAGCGCGCCAGCTCGTGCGCCCGCGCGGCCTGCTCCGTCCGCGAGGAGACGAAGGCCGCCTCCACGCCGAGGAAGGGCTTCATCGGCGTGCCCGTCTCGCTCACCGTGGGCAGCGCCACCACGCGGTACTGCACCGACGGCGCGATTTCTCCCGCGAACCAGGGGCCGCTGATGGTCATCGCCACGCGGCCGTCGTTGAAGAGCGTCTTCACCAGCGCCCCCGACACCTCCTGGGGCATCATCCGCTCGTCCTGCAGCTTCTTCACGAAGGCCAGCGAGCGCGCCATCCCCGGCGTGTCGAAGCTCGCCCGGCCCGTGGCGTCGAACAGCGGCCCGTCGAAGCCGAAGAGGAACGGCGCGTGGAAGTAGAAGTCGCCGCTCTCGTACGCCAGCCCGAAGCGCCCCTCCTCGGGCTTCGACACGGTGGGCAGCAGCGCCAGCAGCTCCGCGGTGGTGGTGGGAGGACGCGGCACCAGCTTCGTATTCACGTAGAGCGCCAGCGACTTGAGCGACATCGGATAGCCGTACACCTGGCCATCCACCTCCAGCGCCTGCACCGTGTTGGCGAAGTAGTCGTCCCGGACGAGGGTGCCCGTCGTGGGCGCCAGCAGGTTCTGTCCCTGGAAGTTGCGCAGCCGCTCGTGGTTGAAGATGAAGACGTCGGGGCCCGCGCCGTGGGGAATGGCGTTGGTCAGCTTGGACGCGTAGACGTCATAGGGCAGCGCGAGCATGTCCACCTGCACGCCCGTCTTCTCGGTGAAGAGCGTGGTCGCCTGGAGCAGCGCGGCCTCCTCTCCACCCCGGTACGCGTGCCACAGCTTGAGGGGCGCGGGCTGGGCTTCCGCCGCGTGAGCGCTCCCCGCCAGGGCGAGCAGCACCAGCGCCAACCACCTGCTCAAGACGCCACCTCCAGCGACTCGCGCTCCACGGGATGGCGCAGGGCCACGGAGCCGTCCTCGGTGAACACATGCAGCGCGTCCGCCATGGGCGCCAGGAACACCTTGTCACCCACCGACACCTGGGTGCCCTTGTCGAAGCGCGCGGCCACCAGGCCCGCCTCCGTGCTGACGAAGGCGTACCCGTCGAAGCCCAGCCGCTCCACCGCGTCCACCGTGCCCGCCAGGGGCCCCAGCGCCGCCACGCGCAAATCCTGGGGACGCAGGCCCACCAGGACGTTGGCCGCGCCCGGAGAGAGGTCCGCCGGGGAGAGCAGGGTGAAGCCCTTGCCCACCAGGTTCGCCCCGTCGCGCCGGGCCTCCAGGAAGTTCATCGCCGGTGAGCCCAGGAAGCCCGCGACGAAGCGGTTCGCCGGTCGGTTGTACAGCTCCAGCGGGGGGCCCACCTGCTGCAACACGCCCCCGTTGAAGACGGCCACCCGGGTGGCCAGCGTCATCGCCTCCACCTGATCATGGGTGACGTAGATCATCGTCGCGCCCAGCCGGCGGTGCAGCCGCGCCAGCTCCCCGCGCATCTGCACCCGCAGGGCGGTGTCCAGGTTGGACAAGGGCTCGTCGAAGAGGAAGACCTTCGGCCGCCGGACGATGGCGCGCCCCATGGCCACGCGCTGGCGTTGACCACCCGACAGCGCCTTGGGCTTGCGCTCCAGCAGGTGGCCCAGCTCCAGCATCGCCGCCACTTCGTCCACCCGGGAGGCGATCTCCGCCTGGGGGAACTTCCGCAGCGTCAGGCCGAAGGCCAGGTTCTCCCGCACCGTCATGTGGGGGTAGAGCGCGTAGGACTGGAACACCATCGCCACGTCGCGGTCTCTCGGGGGCACGTCGTTGACGCGCGCCCCACCGATTCGCACCTCACCTGAGTCCACCTGCTCCAGCCCGGCGATGAGCCGCAGCAGCGTCGTCTTGCCGCAGCCCGACGGCCCCACCATGACCAGGAACTCGCCCTGTCCCACCTGAAGGTCCACGCCCTTCACGATGAGGTTCGGGCCAAACGACTTCTTGATTCCGTTCAGGGTGACTTCGGACAAGACGCGCTCGGAAAATAGAGGGGGGGAACGGCGCGGCACATTACCCGGAGCCTCGCGCTTTCCTCAAACCCACCAAGTTGGGCGCGGTGCGTCATTATCGCGGGGGCCCATCCAGAAGTTTCCGGGGCCCGTAGAGTGACAACGGGGGTGGCCGCCTTGTCAGCCCCGGAAGGCGCTTGTTATGGAAGACGGCATCCGGTTCGTCGAGGTCTACCCCACCGTATGAGCACTCCCCGTTGGTCCCTCCCGAGGGGCGCGACCCTGGTCGCTTTTCTGTTCGCTGTCGGTTGCAGCGAGAGCGACTACGTCCGGCTGTACCACAGCGAGGCCCGCGCCCCGAGCTACACCGTCGAGGACGTCGAGTCGATGAAGCACATGGGCGCGACGTTCACCGACCAGGGGGTCAACTTCGCCCTCTACTCGGAGAACGCGACGCGGCTGGAGCTGCTCCTGTTCGATGACCCGGAGAGCAACCGGCCCTCGCGCACTTATCCACTGACGCGCTACGGGGACGTGTGGAACGTCTACGTGGAGGGCGTGGGCCTGGGGCAGCACTACGGCTTCCGGGCGTGGGGCCCCAACTGGGAGTTCGACGAGCGCTGGTTCCCCGGCTCCATCCACGGCTTCCGCGCGGACGCGGACGTGGATGGCAACCGCTTCAATCCGAACAAGCTTTTGACGGACCCGTACTCGAAGGCGCTGCACCGCGACCACGACTGGGGCAAGGGCAGCACCGCGAGTGGACCGGCGCGCACGGAGGTGACGTACGCGGCCTCCGCCAAGAGCGTGCTGGTGCAGAGCACCTACCAGTGGGGCGAGGCGGAGCGGCAGTGGCGGGACAACCGCCAGAACGAGCAGTGGGCGGGCCACAAGTGGCAGGACCTCATCGTCTACGAGGTCCACGCCAAGGGCTTCACCGCGGACCCAGCCAGCGGCGTGCGCTTCCCCGGCACCTACCGGGGCCTGGGCGAGAAGGCCGACTACTTCAAGGACCTGGGCATCACCGCCGTGGAGCTGCTCCCCATCCACGAGAAGCCGCTGGACGGCGGGTACTGGGGCTATCAGACCATCAACTTCTTCGCGCCCGAGCTGTCCTACGCCGCCTTCAAGCGGCCGAACGAGGTCATCGACGAGTTCAAGTGGATGGTGGAGGAGCTGCACAAGCGCGACATCGAGGTCATCGTCGACGTCGTCTACAACCACACCGGCGAGGGCGGGCTCTGGCGCGAGAAGCTGGAGTCGGACGACGTGCTGCCCGGCGAGCCGCTGGACTCGTTGGACCCGGCGGAAGTGGCGGGCGTGTACTCGTTCCGCGGCATCGACAATCAGGCGTACTACGGCCTGACCGGGGACCGGCGGCTGTACTGGAACAACACGGGCGTGGGCAACCAGACGCGGCCCAACCACCGGCCCATGCGCAAGCTCATCATCGACAGCCTGCGCTTCTACACGGAAGAGCTGCACGTCGACGGCTTCCGCTTCGACCTGGCACCCATCCTGGGCGAGAGAGATCAGGACTACAACCGCTGGGACGACCCGAAGAACACGGTGCTCCAGGAGATTGTCGATGACCCGGTGCTCCAGAAGTACAACACGCGCATCATCGCGGAGCCCTGGAGCGCGGGCGGCTGGTACTGCATGCCCATGGGCGAGTTCCCCAACTCCCTCACCCAGCCGGGCAACGGCTGGTACGAGTGGAACGGCCGCTTCCGCGACTGGTGGCGCGCGTTCATCAACCGCGACGACTGGAAGCTCAACTCCAACGAGGGCTCGCTGTGCGGCAGGCCGGGCTCGGCGGACGGCGCCTTCCTGATGTACGGCAGCAAGGAGTGGTACTCGCGCAACGGCCGCCGCCCGTACCACTCGATGAACTTCATCACCGTGCACGACGGCTTCACGATGTATGACTTGTTCACCTACGAGGTGAAGCAGAACAAGTGCGGCCCGCTCAACCCGGTGTGCTGTGACACGCCCAACAGCCCCTTCTGCGACAAGGTGAGCGGCGAGGACCACAACCGCTCGCGCAACTGGGGCCCGGTGGGGGATGCGCGGGGCGAGAGCATGCGCCGGCAGATGATGCGCAACGCCTTCATGGCGATGATGATTTCACACGGCACGCCCATGATCCTGGGCGGCGACGAGTGGATGCGCACGCAGCTGGGCAACAACAACGCCTACTCCACGCGCGCCGACAACCCGTTCAACTGGTACCAGTGGGGCGCGTACCTGGCGCGCGACGAGCGGCACCGGATGTACGAGTTCGTCAAGGCGGCCATCCGCCTGCGCAAGGAGCACTCCTACGCCTTCGCGCCGCCGGACTACGAGAAGGGCTCGCCCCTGGTGTGGAAGAGCGCCCAGAACACCGAGGAGGTGGGCTGGGACACCAAGCAGCTGATGATGCACTACCCGGACACGACCCACGGCCCGGAGCTGGTGGTGCTCATCAACATGGAGCCGCGCGCGGTGGAGTTCACCCTGCCGCCGGGGCGCCAGTGGAAGCGGCTCATCGACACGCAGGCCTACTTCGACAGCCCCGAGTACCTGTCCGCCACGGGCCTGGAGTCCCGTGTCACGGGCAACTCCTGGCTGGACGCGCCGTCCCTGGTGACGGGGGCGACCTACGGGGTGCCCGAGCGCACCATCGTCGTCCTGCGCGCGGAGTAGGGGCAGGCAGCCGAGGTGCGCTATAAGCAGGGCCCGTCCATGCGAGTCCTGCCAGCGCGCCTCGGCGCCCTCCTGTTGCTCCTCTTCCCGCTCGTCACCCTGGCCGACGCCACGAGAGATCGCTTCGGCGCGGCGGGGTACTTCCGCATCATGACCCGCCCGGACTTCTCGGGTGGCTCCGGCCAGCTCGGTTACTACTGGCTGTACGGTCGGCTCCTCAACGAGAGCCCCTACGGCGAGCTGAACTTGAGACTGGACGTGCTCCAGTCCGCGCCGGGAACCGACGAAGCGTGGGCGGAGGTGCACACGCGCTTCTCCGGCACGTCGTTCCGCTCGGCCGACCCGGGCAACGGCTCCTTCGTCAACTTCCGCGCGGACTACCTGTTCGTGCGCGCCGGCAACATCCTGCTCGACAGGGTGACGTGGCAGTTGGGCACGCTCGAGGACCGGTGGAATGACTTGCACATCTACGACCAGCGCCCGGCGACGCTGCTCTGGGACACGGTGGGCCTGTCCGGCACGTACCAGGGCGACCGCTACGACGTACTGCTGGCGGTGGGTGACAGCGGCTACACGCTGCGTCCCCAGAAGTACAACACCGTGCTCACCGGCGCCGCGTCCTTCCGCTACCGGCTGATTCCGGGGCACCTCGAATTGGGCATCCGCGGGCAGCTCGGCTACGAGCCGAAGGTGCGGGGCAATCGCAACGCGCTCTACGCGTCGCCCAGCACGAACTACGAAGACTACGTGCGGCGCGAAGTCGTGCAGCGCTACTTCGAGCAGAACCCGGGGCAGGCGGACTACGAGGTGGGGCGCCTGACTCCGCGCAGCGCGCTGTCCTACCGGGCCATGGGCTACGTGGGCTTCGGCAACCTGGGGCCGCTCATCTGGGACAACCTGTACCTCACCTTCGAGCGCAAGCACCCGGACCAGGGCTACACGGAGCGCGTGCGCGACAGGGAGTTCCAGGTCTTCATCGCGGACCAGACGGACGAGCGCTACGAGGCGGCGCTGGGCAACGAGGCGTACCTGAAAATCATCCCCGACAAGCTGGAGGCCCTGTGGGGCGTCTGGGTGGGGTACGCGTACAACAAGGACAACGCCATCAAGCCCGGCGACGACGACCGCTTCATCGCGTCCACCGTGCTGCGGCTCCAGTACTTCCTCACCGAGCGCGTGCACCTGCTGGCGGAGACGAGCATCGCCACGGAGCGCAGCCAGAACGGCAACCTGTATCGCAACCACGTGGACTCGGTGTTCACCAACAGCGGCGGCATCCCGGACTCGCGCGGCCTGGAGTACGGCGACAGCGACACGCGCAACACGTGGCAGGGAAAAATCGGTGTCGTGCTCACGCCGACGGGACGGGGCATCTACGCGCGCCCCAGCCTGCGGCTCCTGTACGGCATCCAGCACTCCTCGCAGCACGCGGCGTTCGGCAATTCGTTCGTGGATAGCCTGGACCAGTACAACACGTACATCGGCCCCGAGCGCCACTGGCACTCGGTGGTCGCCATCGAGGCCGAAGGATGGTTCTGAGACAGCGGTGGATGGTCGTCCTCTTCCTGGCGCTCACGGCGTCGGGCTGCCTGAAGCGGCAGGGGCCGCCGGTGCTGGCGCCCGAGGGCACGGTGGTGGCGGTGGCCTATATCCGGGACGACGCGCAGCGACGCGGCACCGTGTCGCAAGTTCCTGAGGGTGTCCGGCAGCGCATCCAGGAGTCCCTGGCCAAGCGCAACCTCAAGGTGGAGGAGGTGCCCTACGAGCGGTACGCCGCCGAGTTCGCGAAGGTGACGGACTCGCAGCGCCGCTTCGCGATGCTCAAGGAGCAGGCCCCGGAGGCGCCGCTGCTGCTGCTGGTGGAGACGCGGGTGTCGTTCTTCGGCCAGGTGGGCGGGCGCTTCTCCTGGGACGTGTATGTGAAGACGACGGCGAACCGCGCCTCGTCCAAGCTGGAGCCGACCAGCGACCAGCAGGACTACGGCGCCGCGCTCCAGTTCGACCAGCAGCGCGAGGATGACGCGCAGAACGAGGTGTCCCGCCAGATTTCGGGGCAGGCCGCCGCGCTGTTCGACTCGTTCCTCGCCTCGCCCATGCTGGTGCCGAACACGGACGGTGGACCTGGCGTGGTGCCCGGCCTGGACGCGCCGGCCGGAGAGGGAATCGAGCCGGGCAAGAGCACGCCGTCGGAGCTTCCCCCGCCCGGGCCCGAGGCTCCACCCGTGCCGCCTCCCACGCCCAAGCCGTACCGGGGCCTGTGGATGCCGCCGGACGGCGATGCCATCTACTTCGTGCTGGTGGACCGCTTCTCCAACGGGGACGCGGGCAATGACGGGACGGTGGATGCGAAGGACGCGCAGGCCTTTCACGGCGGAGACCTGCAAGGTGTGATTGACCGACTGGACGGGCTGAAGTCGCTCGGTGTCCGCACGGTGTGGCTTTCACCCGTCTTCCAGATGCGGACGGAGAAGTTCCATGGCTACGGCGCCTTCCACGGGTACTGGGTGGAGGACTTCGGACGGGTGGAGCCGCGCTTCGGTGACACGGCCCTGCTGACGCGGCTGTCGGACGAGCTGCGGCGCAGGGACATGCGGCTGGTGCTGGACGTGGTGCTCAACCACGTGGGGCCGGACACCCGGCTCACGCGCGAGAAGCCCGAGTGGTTCCATGGCCTGGGCCCCATCACCAACTGGGAGGACTCGCGCGAGCTGGTGATGCGCGACGTGCACGGGCTGCCGGACCTGGCGGTGGAGCAGGAGGCGGTCTACGCGCACCTGTTGGAGAAGTCGCTGAAGTGGGTGGACGCGGTGAAGCCGGCGGGCTTCCGCCTGGATGCCGTCAAGCACCTGCCGATGGACTTCTGGGCCCGCTACAACGACGACGTGCGCGCGCATGCGGGCCGCGACTTCCTCCTCCTGGGCGAACTCTTGGACGGCGACCCGGTGCTGCTGGCGCGGGTGATGAAGGAAGGGCGCTTCGGGACGATGTTCGACTTCCCGCTGGCCTTCGCGCTGGTGGATGTCTTCTGTCGCGGCCGCTCGCCGGCGCACCTGGGCGCGGTGCTCTTCAACGACAGGCTGAACCCGGCGCCCGGCTCGCTGGTGACGCTGGTGGACAACCACGATTTGCCCCGTGTCATGAGCGAGTGCGGCGGGGACGTGGAGAAGGTGAAGCGCGCGCTGGCGGTGCAGCTCACGGCGCGAGGAGTGCCGGCGCTGACGTACGGCATCGAGGAGGGGCTCACCGGCGCGAAGGAGCCGGAGAACCGTGGGGACATGCGCTTCACGTCGGACCACCCGCTGCGTGCGTGGATTGGTCGGCTGTTGGAAGCGCGGCGGGGCAGTGAGGCCCTCCAGCGTGGCGAGACACTGGTGCTCGCCGCCCGGGAGGACCTCTTCGCCTACGCCCGCGTGACGCCCGACGAGGCCGTGTTCATCGGCATCAACTCCGGGACGAAGCCCCGCGACGTGTTCCTCCCCAATGCGCTGGGCGAGGCCGGCCGTGCCGCCGACCCGCTGACGGGCGCCGAGGGCATGCTGCCCCGGTTGGCCGAATCCGAGTACTTCCACGTCTCGGCGCCGCCCGGAGAGGTGACGCTGCGTCGGCTCAAACCCCGCACGCCGGGGGGCTTCGCGGCGCTCGCCCTGAAGGCGCGGGCCTGGTGGCGTGGCGAGGGTGAACGGCGCACGGTGGTGCTCGCGACGGGGGATGCCTCCGTGCGCGTGGTGGGCGGCGGGCCGGAGCTGGGCGGATGGAAGGCCGAGCGCTCGCTGCGCCCGGAGGCGGGCGCCGTGACACTGTCGCTGCCCGTGGGGGGCCTCTTCGAGTACAAGCTCGTCCGGGACGACGGCCCGGGGAAGTTCGCCTGGGAAGGCGGACCGAACCGGCTGCTCTACGTTCCGGAGCCGGACGCGTCCGGCGTCGACAGCCAGGGCCCCCTCCGAGTGGAGGTGGCCTGGGAGCAGCGCCCCGTCGTCGCCGTGCCGTCCGCCCTCGTCAGCCCTCTTCTATTCCGCTCCCGACCGGAGCCCTGACCCAGAGTTCGAAGTGAACGACCGACTCCTCCGCGCCGCACGCCGCCAGCCCACCGACACCACCCCGGTCTGGCTGATGCGTCAGGCTGGCCGCTACCTGCCCGAGTACCGCGCCATCCGCGGCAACATCGCCTTCCTGGACCTGTGCAAGCACCCGGACCTGGCCGCCGAAGTGACGGTGCAGCCGGTGACGCGGCTGGGCGTGGACGCGGCCATCATCTTCTCCGACATCCTGATTCCCGTGGAGGCGATGGGAATCACGCTGGAGCTGGGCGACAAGGGCCCGCACTTCCCGCAGCCCGTGCGCACCGCGGCGGACATCGACAAGCTGGGCGTGCCGGACCCGGTGGAGGGAACGGGCTTCGTGGCGGAGGCCATCCGCCGCACGCGCAAGGCGCTCAACGACTCCGTGCCCGTCATCGGCTTCGCGGGCGCGCCCTTCACGCTGGCCGCGTACATGGTGGAGGGCGGCGGCTCCAAGAGCTACATCCTCATCAAGCGGCTGATGTTCGAGCAGCCGGAGCTCGCGCACCGCCTGTTCGGCAAGCTCACCGACACGCTCATCCCCTACCTCAAGATGCAGGTGGAGGCGGGCGCGAGCATCGTCCAGATTTTCGACTCGTGGGGCGGCGAGCTGTCGCCGTGGGACTACGAGCGCTTCTGCATGCCCTACCTGACGCGCATGGTGTCCGAGCTGAAGGCCACGGGCGTGCCCGTCATCGTCTTCGGCGTGGGCATGTCCACGCACCTGCCCTTGCTCAAGCGCACGGGCGCGGACGTGGTGGGCCTGGACTGGACGCTGCCCATGGACGAAGGCCGGCGCGTGCTGGGGCCGGACGTTTCAGTCCAGGGCAACCTGGACCCGCTGCACCTGTTCCTTCCGCGTGAGGAATTGGACGGGCGCGTCAAGGACATCCTCCTGCGCGCCGGCCCCGTGGGGCACATCTTCAACCTGGGCCACGGCATCCTCCCGCCCACGGACCCCGAGGCCGCGAAGTTCGCCGTGGAGGCCGTGCACCGCCACGGTGTCGCGCTCCGTCAGGGAACGCTGACGCCGTAAAGCTTCAGGGCCGCTGCGCGCCTGTCTGGGAATGCGCGCGGTCCGCCGTAACCTTTCACGCCACACGGAGCCCGACTCTTGTGGCGTGAAAGGTCTCTGCGCGAGGCATTGAGCGCCGCGTCATCCCCGCAATGTCTATGTTTGGTTTTGGGCACGGGCATTGCTCCCTCGCCGACCCGCAGCCCGCCATTCATTCCCTCTTCTCGACCCTGACCTCTTCGACCCGGACCGGTGCGGCTGAACCCGCGGCACCACGAGGAGCGTATGCAACATCGTCACTCACACCCCCGAACCACCTTCAGCTCTGCCATCACCTTGTTGGCCCTGGCGACTTTCACCTGGGGCGGCGCCGCCCAGGCGCAGACCTTCACCCACGGCATCGCGGACAACTTCGTCGCGCCCACCGAGCCGGTGTCGCCCAGCGCCGGCATGCTCAACTACATCGCGGCGAACTACGGCTTCCCCGGCTCGCGTGCCTTCGATGACCTGAGCATCGACCGGTGGTTCGCCACCACCTTCACCAACCTGCGCCGCAACGGCCCCATCTGTGGCGCCACCCTGCGCATGACGGTGCGCAACCAGGGCGGCAATGACTCCATGGGCTTCATGTTCATGGGCCCGGCCGGCACGCCGCTCGCCACCGGGTGGGGCGACTCCCTGGTGAACCTGGGCATCCCCCTGAACACCACGGGCACCATCACCCTCAACCTGGCGGCGCTGCCGGGCGCGGTCAACCTCATCCCCACGCTCAACGCGCAGGGCTTCGTGGACGTCATCGTCCAGGACGACTCGGGCGTGGACTTCGTCTCGCTCACCGTCACCCAGTGCCGCGTGGACGTGTACTCGAAGGACAACGCCAGCGACTTCGGCCTCACGCCGACGGTGGACCCCATCTGGGTCAGCCCCGACATTCGCGTCTGCCAGACGTTCGGCTGCGTGGGCCACCAGAACCCGGAGTTCGGCCAGCCGAACTACGTCTATGTGACGCTGCGCAACAACGGGCCGCTGGTTCCCCCGGGCAACCCGGCGAGTGGCACGCTGCTCGTCTATTACACCGGCTCCGGTGGCGCGGCCGTGTGGCCCACGGACTGGGCGCCCATCGGCTCCATCCCCGTGAGCCTCGCCGCGGGTGCCACGCAGGAGTTCTTCGTGCCCTGGACGACCGTGCCGGCGCCGGGCCACTACTGCCTGCTGACGCGGTGGGTGTCCTCGCAGGACCCGATGACGCTGGCGGAGCTGACGGGCTCCAACACGCTCAACAACACGCGCTGGAACAACAACCTGGCGTGGAAGAACATCAACGTGGTGAACCTGACGTCGTTCGCGCCCTCGAGCGAGCTCGACTTCCGCCTGCGCAACCTGCTGCGTGACGCCAACGGCGTCGCGGCCCTGGAGGTTCGCATCCCGGACCGCACCGGTGGCCCGTCCTTCCTGGAGCGTGGCCAGCTCATCCTCACGCTGCCCCAGGAGCTTTGGGCCCGCTGGCAGCGCCAGGGCACGGGCTTCGAGGTGGTGGGCGAGCGACAGGTGCGCATCGTCAACCCGAACGGTGCCCGGCTGGAGGGTCTGATTCTGGACCCGGACGGCGCTCACCATGTCGGCGTGCGCTTCGCCGCGCAGGTGACGGATGCCGACCAGGGCAAGTTCACGGTGGACCTGGTCCAGCACTCGGCCAGCGCGGAGAAGCCGGACAAGGTCGAGGAGGCCGGTGGTGTTCGCTTCGACATCACCGTCGGTCCGCAGGCTGACACCCGCACGAAGTAGTCGTGCGTGGGGCCTGGCCCCGTAAGTAGCAGGGTGAGGGGGTGGAGGTGCCTGTCATGGGCCCTTCGCCCCCTCGCTCCATTGCGGGCCAGGCGTGCCTCGGGACAAGTGCTCGCGGATTGACTCTTGAGTCAATCGCGGGTTGACGCGGCGCATCACCGCCCGTTAGATGCGCCTCACTCGTCGTCTTGGGAGGGTGAGGCACACATGGCAAGCGAGAAGCGTAACGGCCACCGCAGGGTGGCCATCGTCCGCGGCCTGCGGACCCCGTTCGTCAAGGCGGGCACCGTCTTCGCCGGGCTCACCGCGCTGGATTTGGGGCGCATGGTGGTCCAGGAGCTGGTGCAGCGCGCGGACCTGGACCCGGACCTCATTGACCAGCTGGTGTTCGGCACGGTGATTCCGTCGCTGACGGCGCCGTCCATCGCCCGCGAAGTCGTCATCGCCGCGGGCCTGCCGATGAAGATTGAAGCGGCGACGGTGACGAAGGCCTGCGCGACGTCCATCCAGGCGATGACGACGGCGGCCAACTCGATTGCGGTGGGCGAGGTGGACGTGGCCATCGCCGGCGGCACCGAGGCGATGTCGGACGCGCCCGTGTTCACCAGCCGGCCCTTGGCGCACGCGCTGGCGGCGGCCTCCAAGGGGCGCTCGCTGCCGGAGAAGCTGCGGCCCTTCCAGAAGCTCAAGGCGGCCGACCTGGTCCCGGTGCCGCCCGCCATCGCCGAGTACTCCACGGGCCTGTCCATGGGGGAGAGCGCGGAGAAGATGGCCAAGGAGAACGGCATCTCCCGCGACGAGCAGGACCGGATTGCGCTGGCGTCGCACAAGAACGCGGCGGCGGCGTGGAAGGACGGTCGCTTCGACAACGAGGTGATGCACGTGTCGGTGCCGCCCCGGTTCGAGACGACGGCGACGCGCGACAACATCATCCGCGAGGACTCCACCCTGGAGGCGCTGGGCAAGCTCAAGCCGGTGTTCGACCGCAAGTACGGCACCGTCACCGCGGGCAACGCGTCGCCGCTCACGGATGGCGCCGCGGCGCTGCTGTTGATGAGCGAGGAGCGGGCCCGGGCGCTGGGGTATGAGCCGTTGGGCTACCTGCGCTCGCACGCATACGCGGCCACGGACCCGGGGGACCAACTGCTCCAGGGGCCGGTGTACGCGGTGCCCACGGCGCTCAAGCGCGCGGGGCTGAAGCTGTCGGACATCGACCTCGTGGAGATGCACGAGGCCTTCGCCGCGCAGGTGGGCAGCAACCTCCAGGCGCTGGCGTCCAAGTCGTTCGCGAAGAAGGCGGGCTGGAGCGAGCCGGTGGGCGAGATTGACCGGGAGCGGCTCAACGTCACGGGCGGCTCCATCGCCATTGGACATCCCTTCGGGGCGACGGGGGCGCGCATCGTCACGCAGGCCCTGAACGAGCTGAAGCGTCGGAACAAGAACACGGTGATGTGCACCGTCTGCGCCGCCGGCGGCCTGGGCGCCGTGGTGGTCCTGGAGCGTGCGTGATGGCCATCAAGCTTGAAGAGCTGGAGGCGAAGCAGGGCTTCTCCCTCACGGTGGAGGACGGCGTCGCCGTCGTCTCTTTTGATTTGCCGGACTCGGCCGTCAACACGCTGTCCCCGGAGGTGGGCGCGGCCTTCTCGCTCCTGCTGGAGGAGGCGGAGCGCGAGGCGGGCGTGAAGGCGGTGGTGCTCATCTCCGGCAAGAAGGACAGCTTCGTCGCCGGGGCGAAGATCGACTACCTCCAGACGCTCAAGACGGCGGAGGAGGCCACCGCCATGAGCCAGCAGGGGCAGGTGGGCTTCGACCGGCTGGAGGCGTTCCCCAAGCCCGTCGTCGCCGCCATCCACGGCGCCTGTCTGGGCGGAGGCCTGGAGTGGGCGCTGGCGTGCCACTACCGCATCGCCACGGACAGTCCCAAGACGACGCTCGGCCTGCCGGAGGTGCAGCTCGGCCTGATTCCCGGGGCCGGTGGCACGCAGCGGCTGCCCGCGCTCATCGGGGTGCAGGCGGCGCTGGACCTCATCCTCACGGGGAAGAACGTCAAGCCGTCCAAGGCGAAGAAGCTGGGCATCGTCGACGAAGTGGTGCCGACGCCCATCCTCCGCGCGATTGCGCTCCAGCGCGCCCGGGAGCTGGCCGAGGGCACGCTGAAGCCCGAGCGCACGCACGGCCAGGGCTTCAAGGCGGTGGGGCAGAAGAAGGGCGTCGCGGGCTTCTTCCAGGGGCTGGCGAACAAGGAGCTGTGGGCGGAGGTGGCTCTGGAGGACAACCCGCTGGGCCGCAAGGTCCTCTTCGACCAGGCGCGCAAGCAGCTGCGCAAGAAGACGCGGGGCAAGTACCCGGCGCCGGAGAAGGCGCTGCAGGTGGTGCGCGTGGGCCTGGAGTCCGGGCGCAAGGCGGGCCTGGAGGCGGAGGCGAAGGCGTTCGGCGAGCTGGTGATGTCGGACGTGTCGAAGCGGCTGGTGGAGGTCTTCTTCGCGACCACGGCGCTCAAGAAGGAGAACGGCACGGCCGACGCCAGCGTGAAGCCGCGCGAGGTGAAGAAGGTCGCGGTGCTGGGCGGCGGGTTGATGGGCGGTGGCATCGCCTATGTGGCCGGCGTGCTCCAGGGCGTGCAGGTGCGGGTGAAGGACAAGGACGACGCGGGGACCAGCCGCGCGCTGAAGCAGGTGCAGGGCATCCTGGACGAGCGCGTGAAGCGTCGCTCGCTCACGGGGCGCGAGGCGGCGGCGAAGCAGGCGCGAATCACGGCGGGCACCGACTACAGCGGCTTCAAGGCGGCGGACCTGGTCATCGAGGCGGTGTTCGAGGACCTGAAGCTCAAGCACCGCATCCTCGCGGAGGTGGAGGCCGTCACCGGCCCCGACGCCATCTTCGCGTCCAACACCTCCAGCATCCCGATTACGGAGCTGGCCAAGGGCAGCCAGCGGCCGGCGCAGGTCATCGGCATGCATTACTTCAGCCCGGTCAACAAGATGCCGCTCCTGGAGATCATCACCCACGCGGGCACGGCGGACTGGGTGACGGCCACGTGCGTGGAGGTGGGGCGCAAGCAGGGCAAGACGGTCATCGTCGTGAATGACGGGCCGGGCTTCTACACCTCGCGCATCCTCGCGCCGTACATGAACGAGGCCGCGCACCTGCTGGCCGAGGGCGCTGACATCGCCGCGTTGGACAAGGCGCTGGTGGAGTTCGGCTTCCCGGTGGGGCCGATGACGCTGTTGGACGAGGTGGGCATCGACGTGGCCCACAAAGTGGGGCCCATCATGGAGGCGGCCTTCGGCAAGCGCATGGCGGCGCCGAAGTCGTTGGACGGCGTGGTGGCCGACGGACGGCTGGGCCGCAAGAGCCAGAAGGGCTTCTACCTCTACGAGAACGGCAAGAAGAAGGAGGTGGACCCGACGGTCTACGCCCTGCTTCCGCACGGCAAGGAGCGCAAGTCGTTCGAAGCCTCTGAGATGGCGGAGCGGCTGGTGTTGCAGATGGTGAACGAGGCCATCCGCTGCCTGGGCGAGGGAATCCTCCGCAGCGCGCGCGACGGTGATGTGGGCGCCATCTTCGGGCTGGGCTTCCCGCCGTTCCTCGGCGGACCGTTCCACTACGCCGACAGCCGTGGGCCGGCGGAGGTGCTGCGCAAGCTGGAGCACTACCAGGACAAGCTTGGTGAGCGCTTCACGCCCGCGCCGCTGCTGGTGGAGATGGTGAAGGCGGGCAAGACGTTCTACCCGCGCTGAGCCCGAGGTCGCCGGGGTGGGGGAGCGTGACTTCCCACCCCGGTGCTTGACCAGGGCGGTGTTCTAGGAACAGCCTGCCGCCCGAATGGCCCGCTCCGCGTCTCGCACCATCGCCCTGGTCGTCCTCGTCGCAGTCCTGCTGTGCAGTGCCGCCGCGGCGGCCGGGGCCTGGCGCTACTTCCACAAGAATCCGCAGAACCCCGTCGTCCGCCTGGACGAGTACGTCACCATGGGCTGGGTGGCGTGGGATTCGAGCTGGTACATGCGGATTGCCCAGGAGGGCTACCAGTACACGCCGGGCGAGCAGAGCTCGGTGGCCTTCTTCCCGCTCTATCCGCTGCTCATCCGCGCGGTGGAGACGCTGGGACCCAACGTCTATCAGGCCGGGGTGCTGATAACCCTGCTGTGTGGCCCGCTGGCGCTGCTCATGTTCACGCGCTGGGCGAAGCTGCTGACGGATGACGACACGGCGCTCAAGGCCGGGCTGCTGATGGCGATGTATCCCTTCACCATGTACTTCTACGGCGCCATGTACTCGGACGCGCTGTTCGTCCTGCTGGTGGTGTCGGCCTTCCTGTTGTTGGAGAAGGGGCACCTGGCGCCGGCGGTGCTGGTGGCGGCGGTGGCGACGGCGGCGCGGCCGGTGGCGCCCGCGGTGGTGCTGGGGTTGTTGGTGCGGCGGCTGGAGTGGAAGCACGCTCGGGGCGAGAAGTGGGGCGTGGTGGACTTCATGCCGGTGCTCTCGGGGTTGGGCTTCGGCTGCTACATGCTCTTCCTGTGGCACAAATTTGGAGACCCGTTCGCGTTCGTGAAGGTGCAGGGCGCGGCGGGTTGGGAGCAGACCCCCGGCTGGCACACGTGGCTCAAGGTGAGCTGGTTCGAGCGCGTGGTGCTCAATCCCACGGACAAGCGCGAGGCGTTCCGGCTGGCGGCGCATGCGTTCTTCACCTTCCTGGCGTTGGCGCTGGTGTGGCCCACGCGCAAGCTCCTGGGGTGGGGCTATGCGGTGTATGTGCTGGCGATTGTCGGCCTGCCCGCGTGGTCGACGAAGGACTTCATGGGCATGGGGCGGTATCTGCTGTCGTCGTTCCCGGTGTTTCTCACGGGGGCGCTGTTGTTGAGGCAGCGGCCTCGGGTGCTCCAGGGCGCGCTGGCAGTGGGCGCGGTGTCGCTGCTCGTGTTGTCCTGGGCGTTTGGCGCGGACTACTACATCTCATGAGCACGCTCCTCGAGCAGGCCCTCGCGCTGTACTCCGGGCTCCCCGCCGCGGAGCGTTTCCATGTGCATGCGCGTGCGTCGTCCGCGCCGCTGCTCGCGGTGGCAGAGCGGGTGTCGGGTGGCACCGTGGCGGACATCGGCTGTGGGCACGGCCTGCTCTCCGCGCTGCTGGCGCTGGCGGAGCCGAGTCGCACGGTGCACGGCGTGGACCCGGACCCGCGCAAGGTGGAGTGGGCGCGAAGGGCTCTGGCGGGAGTGCCGCAGGTGAAGCTGGCCGAGGGCACGGTGGAGGACGTACTGGTGCCCGCGCTGCCGGGAGCGTGTGACACGGCGGTGGTGTGCGACGTGCTCTATCTGCTGCCCGAGGCGAAGTGGCCCGCGTTCCTGCGCACGGTGCATGGACTGCTCAAGCCAGGAGGGCGCTTCCTGTTGAAGGAGGTGGAAGGGGACGGCTCCTGGAAGCACCGCAAGGCGCTGGCGCAGGAGTGGGTGATGGTGTCGCTGCTCGGGCGCACGAAGGCGAGCGGTGGAATGGTGCTCAAGCCTCGCGCGGAGATGACCGTCCTCCTCGAAGACGCGGGCTTCGTCGTGCGCGACGTGGTGGACCTGGGGCGAGGCTACACGACGCCGCATGTGCTCTATGTCGCGGAGGCGAGTGCTCCGTAGGTCGTGCCGCGATGCGATGCGGGCTGCTCTCGCTGGTGCGCGCTATGTCGCGGAGGCGAGCGTCCCGTAGCTGTGGAGCTGGATGCCGCGCTCGTCGAGACGCGCCCTCACGCGAGGACTCGTGAGTGCCGCCAGCTCCGCCTGCCATCCATAGCGCCACGCCGGGTCCTCCGGCACATGCGGCGCGCCCTCGCCGGGATGACACCCCAGCTCGAAGTCACCCGAGGGCAGTGCGTCCAGCGCGGCCAGCAGCGCGGCCTCGTCCAGTCGTCCCGCCTCGAACACGCCCCCCGCGCTCACCCGTCGCACTCCCTGGGGCGCACGAGGCGCGGTGCGCGCCAGCACCGTCAGCAGCGTCGTCTTCAGCGCGGGCCCAGGCGTCCGCAGCCACTTCATGCGCGGCAGTGCATCCGGCCAGCGCAACGGCAGCTTCTCGCGCGCGGCCAGTGCCTCCACCAGGGGCCGGATGCCCGGAAGCACATGCAGGTGCTGGTGCCCGTCCAGGTGGTCCACCGCCACGCCCAGCTCGCGCGCTCGCCGCAGCTGCGCGTCCAGCTCCAGCGCCACCTCCTCGCGCCGGACCTTCCCCATCAACCAGTCCCGAGCGAAGTCCGCCCAGCTCCCGCGCAGCCTTCCCTCCGGTGCCACCGTGCTCACCGCCTGCGCGGGAGCGGCCGGAGTCAGCCGGGTGGACAGCGCCAGATGCAGCCCCACCGCAAGCCCTTGAGCCCGCGCGCGGTCCGCCGCCTCCGCCGCCGTGGGCCCCATCGCCAGCAGCGTGGCGCTGGTGACGATGCCCTCGCGGTGCGCGCGGAGGATGCCCGCGTCCAGCGATGGGTGCAGCCCCAGGTCGTCCGCATTCACCACCAGGCGCGTGGGGCGTGAAGTCACGGCGGGCTCTCAGCCCCGCGCCGTGCGGCCGGACACCGTGCGCAGCGGCTGCACCGACGGCGGCAGGCGCACCGGCTGCGTCGGCGGCGCTGGCGTGCGCGTCTCCGGGTACAGCTTCACCAGCTCCTTCACCATCTTCACGATGACCGACGGCGAGGCCAGCGTGGACACGCCCCGCGTGCGCGGGAAGTAGTCCACACCCATCTGGAACACGCGGAAGCCCTTGCGGATGGCCTTCACCACCAGCTCCGCGTCGATGAACGAGCCCTGGCTCTTGAGCTCCATCGACTCCAGCACCCGGCGGTGCATCACCTTGAAGCTGAAGTTGACGTCCTTGATCTGGATGTCGAACAACGCCCGGATGAGCATGTTGTAGACGAACGAGTAGACGATGCGCTTGGGCCCCTCACTCGTGCGGTCGAACCGGAAGGCGCAAATCATGTCCGCCTCCAGGTAGTCCATCAGGTGCAGGGAGCGCTCCAGCTCCCGCAAGTCCCACGGCAGGTCGATGTCCGAGTAGACGACGATGTCCTTCGTCGACGCCGCCAGCCCCGTCCGCATCGCCCCGCCCAGCTTCAGATTCACCGGATGGTTGATGACCCGGAGCTGCGGAATCCGTTGCGCCATCGCCTCCGCCAGCTCCTGCGTGCGGTCCGTCGACGCGTCGTTGACGACGATGATTTCAAAGTCGTCCGTCAGCTGGGTGAGGGCCTCCACCGCGCGACCCACCGCCCGCTCGACGTAGTCCTCCTCGTTCCATGCGGGAAGGAAGAGGCTGATGCTCGGGTACTTGGCCACGGAGGACCTCGGGGTACGGGGGGACTGCTCGGGCGGCTCGGTACCAAGCCCTGGGTCCTAAATCAATCATGGGACTCCCACCTGAAATCACCTGTGTGGTACCGTGGAGTCACCATTTTCCGGGGATACTGTGACCATCAGGCCCTGCACCTTGTTGGTGGTGGACGAAGCGGAATCAACCCTGGCCCGGCTGGCGCGGGCGCTCGGGCCGGACGACTTCTGCCTCCGGCTCATCTCTCCCGGCCCCGAGGTGGGCCGGCTGGCGCGGGAGGTGGACCTGGTGGTGTGGGTCGCCCGCCCGCCTGGAGAGCCGCCAGCCCGGGACTGGCTCGACAAGCTGCTGACCCTGGAAGGACCGCCAGGGCCTCCCGTGCTGGTCCTGGCAGATAGGGAAACCCGGGGCTTTTGGGTGGGTGCGTTGGCCCAGGGCGCTGAGGTCGTCTTTGACCCATGGGATGCGGAAGAATTACGGGCCCGGGTGGCCAAGAGTCTGCGGACCCAGGCCCGTCTGACTCAGCTATCCAACCAGGTGGGTGAGCTGCAGCGGCTGTCCTCGACGGACGGCCTCACGGGGGTCCACAACCACCGCCATTTCCAGGAGCGGCTGCGCGAGGAGTTCCGCCGGGCGCAGCGCTACGACGACCCGCTGGCGCTCATCCTGTTGGACCTGGACCACTTCAAGCAGGTGAACGACAGGCACGGGCACACCACGGGGGACGGAGTGCTCCGGGAGGTGGCCGCCACTCTCCAGGCCAGCGTGCGCGAAACGGACCTGGTGGCGCGCTACGGGGGCGAGGAGTTCGCCGTCCTGCTGCCTCGCACCCACCTGACGGGGGCCCTCTCCGTGGCGGAGCGTGTGCGCCGCGATTTGGCGACCCTACGGGTAGGGCCGGATGGAGCACTTCAAGTCACGGCCTCCCTGGGCGTCTCCAGTTTTCCCCACCGCACCGTCCTCAGCCCCGAGCAGCTCCTGCTCACCGCCGACGAAGCGCTCTACCGCGCCAAGGACGAGGGGAGAGACCGCATCTGTCTCCACTCTCAAACGCCCCTCTTGCCGCCCTCTTCGTCGCAGGGCGACTGACCTGGGTCAAAGACCCTGGGTTGTTGTTGACCCAGGAATAGGGGATGAGTCTAAGATGACCCCGGCCCCCGATTGTCGGGGAGTCGAATCATCCCGTGATTCCATGGGTTTGCAGTGCCCCACCGGCTGGCAAACGCATTGCAAATGTCATGGGACGGAAAGAATCCCATGGGACCCCTCGCCGCACAGCTCCCGAAGCCCGAAGCCGCCCCGCGGGGCAGGCTGCTGCTCGTGGACGACGAGGAGAACATCCTCAAGTCCATCCGGCGGGTGCTGCGTCGGGGGGACTGGGACATCGAGACCGCGACGGACGCCGAGCAGGCGCTGAGGACGGTGGAGGAGTTCCGTCCCGAGGTCGTCATCTCCGACTTCCGCATGCCCGGCATGAACGGGGTGGAGTTCCTGACGCGGGTGAAGCAGCAGGAGCCGCGCGCCCAGCGCATCATGCTCACGGGGCAGGCGGACCAGCAGGCCATCGAAGAGGCCATCAACCGCTCCGAAATCTTCCGCTTCATCTCCAAGCCCTGGAACGACAGCCACCTGGTGCTGACGGTGAAGAGCGCGTTCGAGCAGTACGCGCTGCAGGCGGAGAATGAGCGGCTGTACCGGGTGACGACGGCGCAGAACGCGGAGCTGAAGCTGCTCAACGCGGACCTGGAGGAGCGCGTCGCCCAGCGCACGCGGATGCTCAGCCAGGCCAAGCGCGAGTGGGAGCTGTCGTTCGACTGCATGGAGACGCCGCTGTGTGTCGTCCGCGGTCGCGACTTCGCGGTGCGGCGGGCGAACCTGGCGTACGCGCACGTGGCCGGGCGCTCCATCGAGCAGATTCCGTCGGACGTCGCCTGCTACCGCTACCTCTTCGGCCGCAACGAGCCGTGCACGGGGTGCCCGCTGCCGGCGGCGATGGAGAGCGGCAAGGGCGCGCGGGGTGAGGTGCAGCAGGGGGGCAGGACGTACGTGGTGGCCGCGTACCCCATGGCGGGGGACGAGCGGGTGGTGTGCACCTATCGCGACGTCACCGAGGAGCAGGCGATGACGCGCCGGCTCATCGAGACGGAGAAGATGGCGGCGGTGGGGCAGCTCGCGGGCGGCGTGGCGCATGAAATCAACAATCCGCTGGGCGGAATCCTCGCGTTCGCGCAGCTCATGTCGCGCGATGCGGGCCGCGACGACGCGGACCTGGAATCGCTGGGACTGATTGAAGAGAGCGCGCTGCGCTGCAAGCGCATCGTCGAGAGCCTGCTGAAGTTCAGCCGGCACAGCCGCGTGGAGGACCGGCGGCTGTTCGACGTGTCGCGCTGCGTGGAAGACGCGGCCGTGCTCTTCCGCGCGCAAATCAAGGCGACGCCTCGCGCGGTGTTGTCCCTGGGTTTGAAGGAAGGGCTCCCCAAGGTGTACGGGGACCCCGGCACGCTCGCGCAGGTGGTGCTCAACCTGCTCCAGAATGGCCTTCAGGCGCTGCCCAAGCGCGAAGGCAAGCTGACGCTGGAGACGGGCCGCGAGGGAGACCGCTGCTTCTTCGCGGTGTCCGACACCGGCTGCGGAATCGAGGAGCGGCACCTGCCGCGCATCTTCGAGCCTTCCTTCACCACCAAACCCCCCGGTGAAGGCACCGGGTTGGGTCTGTCCATCGCGTACCGCATCGTCCAGGACCACGGGGGCAGCTTCCACGTCGACACCCAGGTGGGCGCCGGCTCCCGTTTCACCGTCTTCCTGCCTATTCCCCTGCAGCTCGAGAGGTTGCCGTGAACCAAGTCAAGCGCGCCAAAGTCCTCGTCGTGGATGACGACTCCGTCGTCCTCAAGGCCGTGACGCAGATTCTCCAGCGCGAGGGCCACCCGGTGGTGGCCATTGATGACGCGGTGGAAGGTCTGACGGCGGCCAAGGACCCCTCCATCGACGTCGTCGTCCTCGACATCAAGATGCCGAACCTGTCCGGCATGGACCTGCTCCGCGGCATCAAGGCGGACCGTCCGGATGTGGAGGTCATCATGATGACGGCCTTCGCCACCGTGGAGACGGCGGTGGAGGCGGTGAAGGCGGGCGCGTACGACTACCTCACCAAGCCCTTCGAGAACATCGACGAGGTGAGCCTCACGGTGGCCAAGGCGGCCGAGCGCAAGGCGCTCAAGGACCGCACCCGCGCGCTGGAAGAGGCGCTCACCGTGCGCAGCCAGTTCGAGGACCTCATCGGCCAGTCGCCGCAGATGCGCTCGGTCTTCAAGCTGGTGGAGACCGTCAGCCACTCCACGGCCACGGTGCTCATCCAGGGCGAGAGCGGCACGGGCAAGGAACTGGTGGCGCGCGCCATCCACTACCGCAGCTCGCGCAAGGACAAGCCCTTCGTCGCCGTCAACTGCTCGGCGCTCACGGAGACGCTGCTGGAGAGCGAGCTGTTCGGACACATCAAGGGCAGCTTCACCGGCGCCACGGGCAACAAGAAGGGCCTGTTCGAAGCGGCCGACGGCGGCACCATCTTCCTGGACGAGATTGGCGATGTGCCTCCCGCCACCCAGGTGCGCCTGTTGCGCGTGCTGCAGGAGGGTGAGGTCAAGCGCGTGGGCGCCAACGAGCCCGTGAAGGTGGACGTGCGCGTCATCGCCGCCACGCACGTGGACCTGTCCCGCGCCAAGGAGCAGGGCAAGTTCCGCGAGGACCTCTTCTACCGCCTCAACGTCATCACCATCGACCTGCCGCCCCTGCGCGACAGGCCGCAGGACGTGCCGCTGCTCGCGCACCACTTCCTGAAGCTGTACGCCTCCAAGGCGGACAAGAAGGTGGCCGGCATCTCTCCACGCGCCATGGAGGCCCTCACCTGCAACCGGTGGACGGGCAACGTGCGCGAGCTGGAGAACGTCATCGAGCGCGCGGTGGTGCTCACCAGCAATGAGGTCATCGACGTGGAGGACCTGCCGCCCGGCTTCCAGTCGGCGCCGCAGGCCGACTCGGCGGTGGAGGTCTTCTCGCTGGCGCACCTGCCGTACGCCCAGGCCAAGCGCCTGGCGATGCGCGCCTTCGAGCGCCGCTACCTGTCCGCGCTGCTGGAGAAGAACAACCAGAACGTCTCCAGCGCCGCGCGCGCCGCGGGCGTGGACCGCTCCAACTTCCGTCGCCTCCTCAAGCAGTACGAGGTGGCCGGCCGCTCCATGAAGCCGCGCGTCCTCAAGGACGACGACGTCGACGGAGTCGAGCCGTTGGAAGCAGCCTCCTAGTTCAACCCTCCTCGCCAGGCTCGCGGGCCCGCTCCGCGAGCTGGCGTTGGATGGTCTCGTAGCGCTCGGCCAGCTCCGCCTCGAGCCCGTTGCGGGTGGGGGTGTAGAAGCGCCGGGCGCGCAGGGCCTCCGGCAGGTAGTCCTCCGGGACGTAGTTGCCCTCGAAGTTGTGCGGGTACTTGTAGCCGCCCCCATAGCCCAGCGACTTCATCAGCTTCGTGGGCGCGTTGCGCAGGTGCAGCGGCACCGGCAGCGCGCCCTCCTTCGTAACGGCCTCGCGCACGGCGGTGTACGCGGCGATGACCGCGTTCGACTTGGGCGCCAGCGCCAGGTACGTCACGGCCTGGGTGAGGGGCAGGGTGCCCTCCGGCAGCCCCACCAACTGGAAGGCGCGCAGCGCGTCCACCGCCACGCTCAAGGCGCGCGGGTCCGCGTTGCCGATGTCCTCCGAGGCGAAGATGACCATGCGCCGAAGGACGAAGATGGGGTCCTCGCCCGCCTCCAGCATGCGCACCATCCAGTACAGCGCGCCGTCCACGTCGCTGCCGCGCATGGATTTGATGAAGGCGCTGATGACGTTGTAGTGCTCCTCGCCGCCCTTGTCGTACAGCAGCGTCTTCTGCTGGAGCGCCTCCTCGGCGACTTGACGGTCCACCTTCTCGCCGCCGTGGGCCGCGGCCACCTCCAAGCCGGTGAGGGCCTTGCGCGCGTCGCCGCCGGCCGTGCTCGCGAGGAAGCTCAGCGCGTCCTCCTCCACCACCACCTTGCCCCCCAGGCCGCGTGCGTCGGCGACGGCCCGGCGCAACAGCGGCACCAGCTCCTCCTCCTCCAGCCCGCGCAGGGTGACGACGCGGCAGCGGGAGAGGAGGGCGGCGTTCACCTCGAACGACGGGTTCTCCGTGGTGGCTCCGATGAGCGTCACGGTGCCTTTCTCCACGTGGGGCAGCAGGGCGTCCTGCTGCGACTTGTTGAAGCGGTGGATTTCGTCGATGAACAGGAAGGTGCGCTGGCGATTCAGGTTCCAGCGGTCCTGGGCGCGGGCCACCGTCTCGCGGATGTCCTTCACGCCGGCGAGGACGGCGGACACCGAGTCGAAGGCGGCGCCGGTGGAGCGGGCCACCAGCCCCGCGAGCGTCGTCTTGCCGGTGCCTGGAGGCCCCCAGAGGATGAGGCTGGGGACCTGGTCGCTTTCGATGGCCCGGCGCAGGAAGCGGCCCTCGCCGGTGATGTGCTCCTGGCCGACGAACTCGTCGAGAGTCCGGGGACGCATCCGCTCCGCGAGTGGCGCCCGACGGGCCTGCTCCTTCTGGCCGGCATGTTCGAAGAGGTCCATGGACGCCCCAAACCTAGCGCCCCGAAGGCCGCCTCGCCGGGGCGTCTGTCTGGTGGGCGGGCCCTCGCGCAAATCAGGGGAGCGCCCGGGTGCCCGCCTGGATTAAAAAGCCCCCGCGTGCAGACCCTCGTCATCGTCGCGAAGAAGGACAACCCGGAGGCGGTGGCGCTGGCGGCCCGCATCCGAGAGACCTATCCGCACCTCACCGTGCTGGGGGACCGCTCCCTGGCCCACGTCCTGGGCTGGCCTCGGATAGAAGACCGGGAGCTGGCGGCCCGGGCGGACCTGACGGTGGTGCTGGGAGGTGACGGCACCCTCATCTACGCGGCGCGCCTGCTGGGCGGACGCGGCGTCCCCATCCTGGGCGTCAACCTGGGCAGCCTGGGCTTCATGACGGAGATTCCCGTGGAGGAGCTGTTCTCCACGCTGGAGGAGGTGCAGGCCGGCCGCTTCCAGGTGGACTCGCGCATGAAGCTGACGTGCCGGCTCATCCGCAACGGCAGCGTGCTCATCGAGGACGAAATCCTCAACGACGTGGTCATCAACAAGGGCGCGCTGGCGCGCATCGCCGACCACGAGACGTCCATCGATGGGGTGCCCATCACCACGTACAAGGCGGACGGCGTCATCCTCGCCACGCCCACGGGCTCCACGGCCTACTCGCTGTCGGCCGGCGGCCCCATCGTCCACCCCTCGGTGGACTGCACGGTGCTGTCGCCCATCTGCTCGCACGCGCTCACCCAGCGCTCCATCGTCGTGCCGGCGGACCGGGTCATCCGAATCACCCTGCGCAGCGAGACGGCGGACACGTACCTCACGCTGGACGGACAGACGGGCCACGGCCTGCAGGGCGGCGACTGCATCGAGGTGGTGCGCTCCGCCAACCGCGTCAACCTGGTGCGCAACCCCCGCGTCGCCTACTTCTCCATCCTTCGCCAGAAGCTCCACTGGGGCGAGCGCTGAAGGGCCGTCGCGTCCCGTGTTCCTGATTCTCTCGAAGGTGCTGGACCTCTTCCTGGCACCCCTGACGTGGGCACTGCTGCTGCTCGTCGTCGGAGTCGCGGTGCTTCGCCGCAGGCCCCGGCTCTCCCGAGGAATCACAGCCACGGGCCTGCTGGTGCTCTACGTCTTCTCCACCGACGCGGTGTCCACGCTGCTGACGTACGCAGCGGAGTCGGGCGCGCGGGACACGTCCGAGCCCGGCGTGACGTACGACGCCGTCATCGTCCTGGGCGGCGGGCTGGACCCATCCGCCACGGAGCGCTCGGGGCGCATCGAGTTCAACGGCGCGTCGGAGCGCGTGCTGAAGGGCTTCGAGCTGGTGCGAGAGGGGCGCGCTCGTCACGTCTTCATCTCGGGCGGCTCATTGGACCCGCGTCCCGAGGCCGTGGTGGAGGCGGACGTGCTGGCGGGCCTGCTTCAGGACTGGGGCGTGCCCGCCGAGCGAATCGTCACCGAGGGCCGGAGCCGCAACACGCGGGAGAACGCGCTGGAGTCCGAGCGCATCATCCGCGAGCGGGGCTGGAAGCGGCTGCTGCTGGTGACGAGCGCGGCGCACATGCCTCGCGCCGCGGGTTGCTTCGCCGCGGTGGGGTTGCGTCCGGACCTGTTGCCGGTGGACGCGCGGATGCCCGCCACGCGCCCGGGGCGACTGAGCTGGGTGCCCCGGGCGTCCTCCCTGTCGCAGAGCACGGACGTCCTGCGCGAGCTGGCGGGACGCGTCGTGTATCGACTCAGGGGCTGGACGACGCCGTGACGTCGTCGGCGTCGCCGAGGGCCCTCAACTCGCGGCGCGGCGCAGCGGCACCTCCTCCATGGGGGCGGTGCGCTGGACGGAGTCTTCTCGCAGACAGGCCAGCGTCGTCAGCCGGTCCTCGTCGAGGATGCGCTGGGTGGTGACGCGGTCCGGGTAGCAGCGCATGAACATGTTGGTGAAGTGCGAGCCGTAGTGGATGTACTCGTCCCGCGTGGGCGCGTGCAGCGGACGCACGCACGCCTCGAAGTGGGGCTCGTGGAAGTAGGCCATCGCGAAGCGCTCGCGCGTGTTGAGGGCGACCTTGTGCGGTGTCGACAGGAGATACCCCCGCGTGAGGAACTGGAGGATGTCTCCGGGGAACACCGTGAGGACGTCGGGCACGGGCTTCACGAAGGTCCACGGCTCCTCGTGCTCGTACATGCCCGCGGAGCTCTCACCCGGCAGCCAGTTGCGGCGGCGCTTCTCGCCCTCCACGGGCGGGCGGATGTAGAGGCCTCCCACGTCGTCCTGCGCGGCGATGACCAGCATTCCGTAGTCGGTGTGCGCGCCGATTCCCCGCGTCGCCATGGGGGAGCGAGCCGGGAAGCGCAGCACGCGCATGTGGTGCCAGCCATCCCGTGTCAGCGCCGTGAGCGTGTCCACCTCCTGGCCCAGGCCCAGCGCCACCAGGCGCAGGAGCCGCTCTCCCGCGGAGCCCAGCTCGTCGGTGTGCTCCTTCATGTCGTGGCGGTAGGCCTCATCCGGCCAGGGCGTGGGGCCGTGGCAGGGCCAGCGCGACTGCACCCGCGCGTCCGTGAGGGGCACGTCCTTGCAGACGGTGAAGACCTCCGAGTAGTCCGCCTCTCCCGCCGTCAGCTCCTCGCCGGAGGCGACGTAGCCGCTGTACGTCAAATCACTCACGCAGCGGGATTTGGCGTCGAGCGACTGGCGGAAGAAGCGGCGGCTCGACTCGAAGGCGCGCCGGGCCTTCTCCGCCTGGGCGGGACTCATCTTGAGCTGGAAGATGCCGTCGCGCCTCCAGGCTCGAATCAGGGCGAGCCCGAGTGCGACGTCGGACTCGCTTCCACTCACGGATTGCGGCAACTGAAACGTCTCGAGCTCGGCCATGGGAACTCCCGCGTGGGGGTGGTGGGGAGCTCGCCCGGGCCGGGTTTGTCACGTCGCAGAAGAAGGGGTGCTCCGCCGGCGCGGCAGTGGAGCAATCCCTCGCGTTCATTGCCAGACACGGGGCAGAAGGCACCCAGGTTTCAAGGGGCCCGAGTGTCTGGAAGTGGATGCGAGGGGCGGGTCAATTCCAGCCAGGACTACTTCATGGGCGGCGCGGGGCGGCGCGCGTCGGGGGCCAGCGTGCTCCCGCCCAGTCGGATGATGCGGCCCTCGGGCTTCGCGCGCGGCGCGGGCTTGCCCGACTTGAAGGTGTCGGCGAGCACGTCCAGCGGCGAGCGTCCGTCCTTCAGCGCGGGCGTGGTGGGCAGGCCCTTGAGCACGTCGTAGCCGTCCTTGCCGCTGGTGAGGAAGTTCAGCGTGGCGAGCCGATACGTGGCCTCGGCGTCGAGCGGCTTGCCGTGGACCTTCACGTCCACCACGCGCGCTCCGGCGGGCTTGCGCGGGTCGAACGTGAAGCGCAGGCCCGACACCTGGAGGAAGCGGCCGGGCCGGGCGTCCTCGCGGGCCAGGCTGACGCCATTCTCCAGGGCCGCGCGCAGCGTGGCGCCCTTCACCTCCGCCACCACCAGCTCGTCCGTGTACGGCATCAGCGAGTGCAAATCCCTGCGCGTCATCACCCCCGCGGGCAGCACGCTGTCCGCGCGCAGCGCCCCCCCATTGACGACGGCCACGTCCGCGCCCGCCGCCTCGCGGAAGGCATCCGCCACGAGCGAGCCCAGGTTCGTCTCCCGCGTGCGCACGTGCGCGGTGCGCGCATCCAGCGCTACTGGCGTGCGGCCCACGGGCTCCGCCAGCCGCGCGAACAGCGGGCCATAGGCCTTCATGGCCTCGTTGAACCCGGCGTCCTCCGGCACCTTCTTCGTGACGGGAAGCCGCGTCCAGGACACCTTGCGGACGGTGCCCGTCGCCGTTTCCACGTCCAGCGACAGCCGGCCCAATTCCAGCGCGTCCGAGGGCACCTTGAAGATGGGCGTGCCCGTGGTGCGGTCCGCCGCGCCCACGTGGTCATGTCCGCCCAGAATCACGTCGACCTTCACACACTTCGCCAGCTGCCGGTCCTGCTCCAGCGGCAGGTGCGTCAGGCCCACCACGACCTTGGCCCCGGCCTCGCGCAGCTTCGCCACCGCGTCCTTCGCCGCCGCGCAGATGTCGCCAAATTGGGTGTCCGGCCCCGCCTTCGTCGAAGTCTTCGTCTCGGTCAGCACCACGCCGAACAGGCCGACGGGGATGCCTCCCACCTCGCGGACCTCGTAGGCCTTCACGCCCTCGAACAGCGCGCCCGTCTTCGCGTCCGTCACGTTGGCGCCCAGCCAGGTGAAGCGCGACTGGCGGATGCGCTCGCGCAGCACCTCGTCGCCGAAGTCGAACTCGTGGTTGCCGAGCACCGCGACATCCAGGCCCAGCGCATTCCACGCGTCCACCATGTGCCGGCCCTTGAGCTGCTGGCCATCAACGTCGAGCAGCGACTCCACCGACGGCGACAGCGTGTCGCCCCCCATCAGCGTCAGCACGTGCGGGGCAGGCGTCTCCTTCAGCACCTGCTTGCGCAGCGTGGCCACCCGCGCGAGCCCGCCCCGGTCGCCATGCTCCTGTGGCTGCACCTGGTACACGTCCGCCAGGTGGAGGAATGTCAGTCGTGTCGTGCCCTTGGGCGCGGCGGGGACGGCGGCCCGCGCGCCGTCAGGGGCCAGGACCAGGACCAGGAACAGCGCGAGCGGCAGGAGCAGGACCCCACGTCGGGCCAGCGCTGTCGGAGTCATCATCGCGAGTCGTTCTCCAGGGGCGCCCGCACGGCGCCGGGGCTCGCGGGAGTAGCGCACTCACGCGGGGAAGGCGAGCACCCCGCCTTCACGGCCCGTCCTGAGGCGAGGTCAGCTCTGGAAAACGTGAATCGCTGCTGCGCCGTGTCATGACTGAAAGTTACAGAAATCACACGTAGGCGGTTTGCTCGCACTTCACTGCGGTTGCTAGGACCGGCCTTGTCCCAAGAGGAGGTTGTCACCATGCGATACAACGTGTTGAGCGCGTTGCTGCTGGCCGGTTTGTTCGGCTGCGGCGAGACGGCGCTCGAGAAGCAACAGGGCTCCGTTCAGGAGACAGCGCAGGTCGTCCAGCAGCTCACGTCATCGACGCGGCCGGGCATGGGCGCCACCGTCTATTCAGGTGGCACGACGTTCCGCACCTGGGCGCCGCTGGCCAGCCGCGTCTTCGTGGCGGGCGACTTCAGCAGCTGGGGCTGGGTGGAGCTCGGCAACGAGTTCAACGGCAACTTCTCCGGCGACGTGGCGGGCGCGGTGAAGGGCCAGAAGTACAAGTTCGTGACGCGCAACCAGTGGGGCAGCGACGCGTGGCGCGCGGACCCTCGCTCGGCGTGGCAGGAGAACTCCACGGGCGCCAGCATCATCTATGACCATGGCGAGTACTGGTGGAACGCGCAGCAGTTCAGCACGCCCGCCTTCAACGACATGATCATCTACGAGATGCACGTCGGCACGTTCAACGATTCGCCGGGCTTCGGGCCGGGCAACTGGACCAGCGCCATCGCCAAGCTCGACTACCTGCGAGACTTGGGCATCAACATGGTCAAGGTGATGCCGGCGTATGAGTTCGCGGGGGACTTCTCCTGGGGCTACAACGCGGCCTTCCCGTTCGCGCCGGAGAGCGCGTATGGCTCGCCCAACGACATGAAGCGCTTCGTGGACGAGGCGCACTACCGCGGCATCGGCGTCATCTTCGACGTGGTGCACAACCACTACGGGCCCAGCGACTTGCCCATGTGGTGCTTCAGCGGCGACTGCCTGGGCAACGGCGGCGAGTACTTCTTCACCGACAACCGCAAGGTGACGCCGTGGGGCGACACGCGCCCGGACTACGGCCGTCCCGAGGTGCGTGCGTACATCCGCGACTCGATGATGAACCTGCTGGACAACTTCCGCGCGGACGGTCTGCGCTGGGACGCCACGAAGTACATGCGCACGATTGACGGCTCGGGTGACATCCCGTCCGCGTGGCAGGTGTTCCGCTCCATCAACCGCGAAATCAACGCGAACAAGCCCTGGAAGATCTCCATCGCCGAGGACTTCGGCGGCGGCGACTCCATCACCAATGACGCGACCTCCGACTTCGCGGGCGGCGCGGGCTTCGACGCGCAGTGGACGGCGGAGTTCGTGCACCCCCTGCGCACGGCGGCCATCGAGCAGAACGACGCCAACCGGAACATGTTCGCGGTGCGCGACGCGATTACCCAGCGCTTCAGTGGCCGCTCCCATGCGCGCGTCATCTACACGGAGAGCCACGACGAGGTGGCCAACGGCCATGCGCGCGTGCCGGAGGAGATCTGGCCGGGCAACGCGGGGAGCTGGGCGGCGAAGAAGCGCTCCACGCTCGTCGCGGGCATCACCTTCACCTCGCCGGGCATCCCGATGATGTTCCAGGGCCAGGAGTTCCTGGAGGATGGCTTCTTCGCGGACGGTGACCCGCTGGACTGGGGCAAGCTGACCCCCTACGGCGGCATCAAGACGCTGTACCGCGACCTCATCCGCCAGCGCCGCAACTGGAACAACAACACGCGCGGCCTGCGCGGTGGCAACGTCAACGTCCACCACGTCAACAACACCAACAAGCTGCTCGCCTATCACCGCTGGGACAGCGGTGGCGCGGGTGACGACGTCATCATCGTCGCCAACTTCAGCGGCACCTACTACCCCAACTACAACATCGGCTTCCCGCGCACGGGCACCTGGTACCTGCGCTTCAACAGCGACTGGAACGGGTACTCGTCCGACTTCGGCAACACCGCGTCGGCGAACACCACCGCCTATAGCGGCGCCAAGGACGGCATGGCCAACAACGCGTCCTTCGCCATCGGGCCTTACTCGCTGCTCATCTTCTCGCAGTAGCGCGAAGACGTAGGACGTGGGCGCCCGTTGCGTCACCGGGCGGGCGCCCGGTCCTCAGACGGTGTAGCGACGACCTTGCTGGAGCGGCTCGATGACGCTGGCCGAGGTGTCGAAGTCGTCGGGGAAGTGGATGAGGCGCATGCGGGCGCGCAGCCCTTCCGGCAGCGCGGCGAGCTTCTCGTAGGGCGTGTGCACGCCGTAGTTCGTCTCGTGGATGACCAGGTCCGCGCGCGACAGCCAGTCGATGAGGCCCTCGTCGTAGGCGGTGTCCGCGCTGTAGCCCAGGCACCGGCCTCCCGCGTGGATGCGCAGCGCGGTGGTGGGCACGTGGTGGTACGTCATCCGGGCTTCGATGAGAAAGGGCCCGTGCCGCACGGCTGACTCGATGGAGAGCGGCGTGTGCTCGAAGTAGTCCTCGAAGTGCTTCGGGTTGGGAGGCTCGCCCTTCTTCTCGATGAGGCACTCCATGCCGGCGGCCAGGTGGCCCTCCCAGAGGCGCTCCGCCACGTCCGGATGGGTGAGCAGCTCCAGCTTCTTCTTGAGCACGAAGAAGGAGAAGTAGCCCAGGCCCTCCAGTCCGGAGGCATGGTCCGCGTGCAGGTGGGTGAGGGCCACGGCGCTGACGCGGTCCACGTCGAGCGGGACGCCGGAGGACAGCGACGCCTCGCGCATCATCTTCCGGATGGGGTGGGGACAGTCGACCAGGAGGACCTGGTCCTCCGCCTCCACCGCGAGACAGGACGAGTAGTAGAGCGCGGAGAAGGCGTCACCGACGCCCAGGGGAGTGAAGGACAGGCTCATGGCTGACTCCGGAGGGACGGGTCGAGTCGCTCGCGCAGCTTCGCCGCGACGGCGGGAGGACAGAAGGCCGAAACGTCCTCGCCCCGGGCGACGCGCTGCTTGAGGGCACTGCTGCTCACCTCGGCGAGGTGGGCCTCGGCGGGCAGGAAGAGGGTGGAGATTTCAGGCGCGAGCGCGCGGTTGTTCTGGGCCAGCTCCGTCTCGAACTGCGCATCGGTGGCGCCGCGCACGCCGCGCAGGAGCACGCTGGCGCCGATGGCTCGCGCGTAGTCGACGATGAGCCCTTGGGTCCACGCCACCGTGACGTTGGGGTGCATGGCCACGGCCTCGCGCACCAGGGCCAGGCGCTCGTCTTGAGAGAGCAGGGTGTTCTTGGCGGGGTTGATGGCGACGATGACGACGACGTGGCCGAACAGTCGCGCGGCCTGCCGGACGACGGACAGGTGTCCCGCCGTGACGGGGTCGAAGCTGCCTGCGTAGACGGCGATGGTCATGACGACACCTCGGGCGCTCCGGGCGTCAGCTCCCGGGACGGGTGGAAGGCGAGTGCCACGTAGAGCGTGCCCGCGAGGCAGAGCAGGGCGGATAGGGCGAAGTGGCCGGGGTAGCCCAGCGCCTGCGCGCTGAAGCCGCTGACGGCCGCCGCCCCGCCGGTGGCCAGGACGACGAGCGAGGCCTGCACGGTGTAGTCGGTGGCGGCGTGCTCGGGGCGGCACGCGTCCATCATCGCGGTGAAGAGGGTGGCGGTGGCCATGCCGCTGGCCACGTGCTCCACCGCGCACACGGCGGTCAGCCACACCATGGACGAGGGGAAGCTGGCGACGAGCGCGTACAGCAGCACCGCCGTGGCCTGGATGACGCCGAAGAGGAGCAGCGCCCGGCGTCGTCCCAGGCGCGCCACCAGGCTGCCGCCCAGGAGCGCGCCGAGGAGGCCCGCCGTGAAGCCCACGCCGCCCAGGAGCCACGCGATGTCCGTCAGCGTCAGGCCCCGGTCCACCAGGAAGGTGCGCAGCATGCCCGTGGCCAGCGCCTCGCCCGCCTTGTACGCGACGAGCAGGAGGAGCCACGTCGTCGCACCGGGCCGGCGCCACCACCACGCGAGGCCCAGGCTCGCGCGAGGAGACGGCTCGGTGGGCGGCTCGCGATAGAGCGCCACGGGGACGGTGGCGACGAGCAACACCAGTCCGAGGGCCAGGAGCGTGGGACGCCAGCCCGCCTTGTCGAAGACGGCGAGCATGACCCCGCCGCCCAGAATCATGCCCACGCGATAGGCGGCGACCTGGATGCCGTTGCCCCAGCCGCGCTCGGAGGGGGAGAGCAGCGTCACCGCGAGCCCGTCGGTGGCCACGTCCTGCGTCGCGGCGAGCAGGTTGACGCCGAGCACCGCCGCGAGCAGCAGGCGCGTGTCCACGGTGGACTCGGGCAGCGCGAGCGACAGCAGCAGGCCCGCGCTGAGGCACTGCAACGGGAGGATGTAGCCGCGCCGCAGCCCCCAGCGCGCGGAGCCGTGCCGGTCCATGAAGGGCGCCCAGAGGAACTTCAGGGCCCACGGCAGCGCGAGCAGGTGCGCCAGTCCGATGGCCGGAAGCGACAGGCCCTGGTGGCGCAGCAGCACCGGGAGCGCCTGGGTGAAGAAGCCGAACGGCAGGCCCTGCGAGAGGTAGAGGCTCGACAGCAGGCCCAGCTTCGTGGAGGTCTTCATGCGCCCTCCCGTGCCACCGGCGTGTCCAGCAGGCCCGCGGCCATGTGCTTCACGGTGCTCGCCGCCGAGCCCGCCGGCACCAGTCCGGGCGAGCTGGCCGAGAGGACGAAGTAGCCCTGCACCGCCGCGAAGAGTCCCGCCGCCAGTGCCCGTGCCTTGCGCTTGCCCACCAGCGTCGCCACCAGCGCCTCGAGCTGCTCCAGGTCCGTGCGCACGACCTGCTCGTAGGCGGCGCGGACCTCCGGCTGCCGAATCGCCTCCGCGCTGATGGTGACCCATCCCGCCACCGCGCTCGTGTCCGCGTCCGCGCCCGTCGCGAGGAACGCATCCAGGAAGGCGTCGATGCGCCCGCGCGCATCATCGGCCGCGAGCCGCTCGAAGCGCTTCGCCACCCGCTCCCGAGCGCGCGCCGCGAGCTGCTCCACCAGCACGAGCAGAATCTCCTGCTTGTCGCTGAAGTGGTAGTGCACCAGCCCCGGGCTCAGCCCCGCCGCCTTCGCGATTTCGTTGACCGAGGCCCGCTCGTAGCCGCGCTCCGACATGACGCGCAGCAGCCCCGAGACGATTTGCTGTCGACGCTCCTCGGTGTTGGACGGACGGGGCATGATGGCCTTGTTTATTGGTTGTGTGACCAACTTATAAACAGGCGAGGCGGTGGTGTCAATCGCTCCTGGGGTGGCAGCAGGGGAGGAGAGGTCAGCCCGGGGGGCCGAGGTTCATGCGGCTCGTGCTGACGGCTGTCCTGCGTCCGGAGACGAGGGCCTGGATTCCGACGGCGATGAGCTCCGGCACCTCCAGCGTGGGCAGGTGGCTGATGGCGGGCAGCTTCATGACGTGGAACCACGGATGCGTGGTGGCGAAGGCCACCTGGGTCTCCAGGTAGTCATGCGCGTCCGGCTGCGAGTACAGGTGCAGGGTCGGCGTCGAGGGACTCAGTCCGGCGAGCGCGCGCAGGGGAGAGCCCTCCCGCGAGTAGGCGGCGGCGATTTCGCGCGCGGCCCGGGCCCACATCTGCTCGGAGAACTCGAGCATGTCCTCGTGGATGGAGCGCAGGACGGCTTCGTTCTCCACGCCCTGGGTCCATTGCTGGAGCAGCTCGTCGCGCGTGCGTCCCCAGCGCTCCGACATCAAGCCTCGCAGCGTCGCGAGGAAGGGCGGGGGCGGCTCGGTGACAATCCAGTCCAGCAGGACGAGCTGGGGGACTCTCTCCGCGCCCAGCTCGCGCCGCAGCTCCAGCGCCCAGAAGCCCGCGTGGGAGAGCGTCACCGGCACCACCCGCTCCGCGCCGCTGGCCTCCACCACGGCGAGCAGGTCATCGAGGACGGTGTCGCTGTCGAAGTCCCCTTCGCCGTGCTCGGAGTCTCCGTGGCCCCGCAGGTCGACGCTGAGCACCCGGTGCTGCCCGGCGCAGAGCGGGACGAGGGGACCGAAGACGTCGCGGCGGGTGCACCAGCCGGGGATGAAGAGCAGCGTGAGCGCCCCCTGGCCGACGTCGTCATAGCGAATGCGGGCACCCCCCGCGCAGCGCACCTCGGGCATGACACTCCCCCTGTCGAACGAGCCTTCCGTTCTCAGGTGACCATGCGCGGCAGGCGCGGCAGCAGGCGGGCGGGGAAGGGATGGAGGCCCGGGCCGCTCGGACTTGCCACTTCAGCGCGTCAGAACGTCAGCAGCGTCGTCACCTTGTCGTGCCCCAGGCGCTTGTGGCCCTGGAGGAAGTCGAGGGTGATGAGGAAGCTGAAGCCGACCAGCTCTCCACCCAGTCGCTTCACCAGCTTCGCGGTGGCCTCCGCCGTGCCACCGGTGGCGAGCACGTCATCCACCACCAGCACGCGCTCGCCCTGGAGGATGGCGTCCTCGTGCATCTCCACGCCGTCCGCGCCGTACTCCAGCGAGTAGCGCTCCACGATGGAGCGGTGGGGCAGCTTGCCCGGCTTGCGCGCGGGGACGAAGCCGGCGCCCAGCGCCAGGGCGATGGGGGCGCCCAGGAGGAACCCGCGGGCCTCCACGCCGACGACCTTGGTGAGGTGCTGGCCCCGGAACGGCGCGGCCATGGCGTTGATGACCCGGCCGAACAGGCGCGGGTCGGCGAGCACGGGGGTGATGTCCTTGAAGACGATGCCGGGCTTGGGGAAGTCGGGCACGTCGCGCAGGCGGGCGTTCAGGTCGGCGACGAGGGTGGTGTCGGGGATGCTCACGGCGGGCGCGGTCATTCGAAGACCTCCGGGTTGACGCAGTGGGGTGGCCGCCGTCCCTCCAGCGCGGCCAGCAGGTTGTCCACCGCCATGGAGGCCATGCGCCCCCGGGTGGCATGTGACGCGCTGGCGATGTGCGGTGCCAGCAGGACGTTGGGCAGGGTCATCAGCGGGCTGTCCGGAGGCAGGGGCTCGGGGTCCGTCACGTCCAGGGCCGCCCCGCCCAGCCTTCCGTCGCGAAGCGCATCGACGAGCGCGTCCGGGTCGACGACTCCGCCGCGCGCCGTGTTGACGAGCAGCGCCCCCGGCTTCATCGCCGCCAGCTCCGCGCGTCCCACCCAGTGCTTCGTCGCGGGAGTCAGCGGGACATGCAGGGTGAGGATGTCCGCTTCGGCCAGGAGCGTGGCCTTGTCCACCTGGCGGGCGCCCGTCTCCGCCTCCAGCACGGGCTTCGGCTCGCGGCTGACGTACAGGATGCGCATCCCGAAGCCCCGGGCCCGCCGGGCCACCGCCGAGCCGATGGCCCCAGGGCCGGCGATACCCAGGGTGGCGCCGTACACGTCCGTGCCCAGGAGGAGGGTGGGGCTCCAGGTGCGCCACTTCCCCGCCCGGACGAAGGCGTCCGCCTCCGCCACGCGCCGGGCCAGCCCCAGAATCAGGGCGAAGGCGAAGTCGGCGGAGGTCTCCGTGAGGGCGCCCGGGGTGTTTCCGACCGCCACGCGCCGCTCGGTGCAGGCGGGGACGTCGATATTGTCGTAGCCGACAGCCATGTTGCTGACGGCCCGGAGCCCCGGTGCGCAGGCAAGCAGGCGGGCGTCCACCCGGTCCGTGAGCAAGGTGACGAGCCCCTCGGCGAGGGCCGCCTGGGTCAGCAGGGCGTCACGGGAAGGTGGCAGTTCCTCCTCCCAGACGGACAGGTCCACGTGCCTGCTCAGTCGGCCGAGGGCCTCTCCAGGGAGCTGGCGAGTCACGAAGACACGGGGGCGGACGGTCCGGGCCATGGCGAGCGTTGATGGTCTCATAGCCTGATGTCGGTGGCTGCTTCCGCTGGCCGACTCATCCAAATTTCCCGCGAGCGGGAGCCCTCTTGCTGTGCTAGTGGCAGGGGTTCCCCGGCGCTTAGGAGCCAGGGGCCTGTGCCAGCCGTGCAATCCACCGCCGACATCCGAGACGCCCTCCCTCCTCAGGACACCCAGTGGCTCAGGGCCCTGAAGGCTGAAGTCCAACCCACCATCTTCAAGCAGGGCCGAGAGGTGGCGGAGTCCCGCCGCGTCTTCGGGCTCCAACGTGAAGGTGACCACATCCGCGCGCAGGTCGCCGGCTCCACGGGCGAGCGCTATGAAGTCGTGCTCGCGCTGGGAGACGGTCGAGCCACGTCTACCTGCACGTGTCAGTCGTGGAACGTCGACGGTCCCCACTGCAAGCACGTGGTGGCCGCCGCGCTCATCTACGCGGCGCGCTTCCGGCCGCCTCCCCGGCCGCAGCCGGTGGTCACCACCCCTGTCGAATCCACCGCGCCCAACGGCAACAACGAGGTGGTGGACAACGAAGTCCCCGTGGAGCCGGAAGGCCCCCCGGTGGACGCCGTCAACCTGCCCGCGCTCGCCAAGGTGGAGAGCTGGCTGGGCCTGTCCTCCCAGCCGGATTACGAGTTCTTCTACCGGCTGACTGCGGCGAACACGAACTCGGGCAGTCGCCAGTGGGTCGTGGACGTGCGCCGTCAGGACGCGCAGACCAAGGGCCCCATCCACGTCAAGCGGACCCTCCAGACGGGGGGACGCATCTCCCCGGCCGACGAGCGCGTCTTCATGGCGTTGTCCCGTCACGAGCATCGCTACGACTCGCGCATCGTCCTGTCGGACGAGGAGCTGAGCGAGGCGATGGACCTGCTGCGCCAGCGGCGGGTCATCTACCGGGGCACGGCGCTCATCAACACGGAAGTGCCCATCCGTCCGCAGATTCGGCTGGAGTCCCGGCCGGATGGCGCCACCGCGCGCATCGAGCTGCTCTTCCCGGACGGGCTGAGCTACTCGCTCAAGGACGTCATCATCCTGTCGGGCCGGCGCACCTGGGTCATCCAGGCGCAGAACCTCCACCCCGTGGAGCCCGACTTCCCGCCCCGGCTGCTGCGCAAGTGGCTGCTGGAGCCCAGCATGTCCTTCCCCTCGGGACAGTTGGACCGGGTGCTGACGTTCTTCGCCGCGCACCTGCCGCGCTTCCGCATGTCGTTGAAGGCGGACGACATCGAGGTGGACGAGGCGGTGGAGCCGCACTTCGTGCTCACGCTCGAGGGCACTCCGGAGCGCGTGAAGGTGCAACTGGCCGCCCGCTACGGGCAGACGACGGCGCCGGTGTCACCCACGGCCACGCACCTGGGCTACGCCAGTGGCGTGGGCGGGGACAGCCGCAAGCTGTACCGCCGTCGAGAGGACCTGGAGCGCGCCGCGGGCAAGCTGCTCCTGGACCTGGGGCTGCGCTTCGAGGCGCAGGCGCAGGTCTTCGACGCGACGGGCGACGTGGCGCTGGAGTTCTGGGCGCGCGGGCTGGCCTCGTTGCCGGCGGAGTGGGAGCGCTTCGGGGTGCAGGCGCCCAAGGTGCGGCTGCGTCCGAAGCTCAAGCCGCGCATCCGCGTGGGCATGAGCGGCGTGCAGTGGTTCGACCTGGACGCCGAGTTCGTCACCGATGACCAGGCGGTGGACCTGGGCGCGGTGCGCATGTGGCTGGACTCCGGCCGCAAGTTCGTGCCGCTGAAGGACGGCTCGTTCGCCGAAGCGGACCCGGCTGAAATCAAGCGCGTGGCGGACCTGCTCGAAGAGGCGGGTGCGCTGCCAGGGCGCTCTCGCACGCGGCTGCCGCTGCATCAGGCGGTGGCGTTGGACCTGCTCGCGGACCTGGGTGAGTTCACCGAGGTGGAGGCCAAGGCCCGGCAGGCGATGCTGGAGCTGCGCGAGACGGCGGGTGTTCCGAAGGTGGCGGTGCCCGAGGGGCTCCATGCCACGCTCCGGCACTACCAGGAGGCGGGCCTGTCCTGGCTCTGGTTCCTGCGCCGCCATGGCCTGTCCGGCATCCTCGCGGACGACATGGGCTTGGGAAAGACGGTCCAGTCGCTCAGCCTCCTGCAGAAGATGGCGAACGAAGAGGGGCGCAAGCCCTCGCTCGTCGTCGCGCCCACCAGCGTGCTCGCCAACTGGGAGCGCGAGGCGGAGCGCTTCACGCCGGGCCTCAAGGCCATGGTGTGGCACGGGCAGGACCGCAAGGAGCGCGCCGAGGACTTGAAGGACATGGACCTGGTCCTCACGTCCTACGCGCTGGTGCGTCGGGACTTGGATCAGCTGTCCCAGGTGGGCTTCCGCTTCGTGATTCTGGACGAGGCGCAGAACATCAAGAACGCGGACAGCGCCACGGCGCAGGCGTGCAAGTCGCTTCCGAGCGACACGCGCCTGGCGCTCACCGGTACGCCGTTGGAGAACCGGCTGTCGGAGCTGTGGAGCATCTTCGACTTCCTCATGCCGGGCTTCCTCGGCAGCGCGGACAGCTTCAGCGACAGGTACGAGCAGCCCATCCAGGTGGCGAACGACGCCTCCGCGAGGGACAGGCTGCGCCGGCGCATCCAGCCCTTCATCCTGCGTCGCCTGAAGACGGAGGTGGCCAAGGACCTGCCGCCGAAGACGGAGAGCGTCGCCTGGTGCGAGATGGAGCCCGGTCAGGCCGCCCTCTACCGCGAGGTGATGGACGAGAGCCGTCGCAAGGTCAGCGAGAGCATCGAGAAGGTCGGCTTCAAGCGCAGCCGCGTGTCGATTCTCGCCGCGCTGATGCGGCTGCGGCAGGTGTGTTGTGATCCACGCCTGCTCAAGATGCCTCCGGGCACGCTGTTGCCGCCCAGCGCCAAGGTCGAGCGCTTCATGGAGCTGGTGGAGGACCTGGTGGCGGAAGGCCACCGGGCCCTCGTCTTCAGCCAGTTCACGGAGATGCTGGAGCTGCTCAAGCAGGAAGCGGACAAGAAGGGCCTGCGCTACCTCTACCTGGACGGTCGCACCAAGGACCGCATGGGCAAGGTGGACGAGTACAACCGCCCGGACGGCCCGCCCCTGTTCTTCATCTCCTTGAAGGCGGGTGGCACCGGCCTCAACCTCACCGCGGCCGACTACGTCATCCACTTCGACCCGTGGTGGAACCCGGCCGTGGAGGACCAGGCCACGGACCGTACGCACCGCATCGGGCAGACGCGCGCCGTCATCAGCTACAAGCTGATTACTCGCGGCACGGTGGAGGAGAAGATCCTCTCCCTCCAGCGTCGCAAGAGAGACCTCGCCGCCGGAGTGCTCGGTGGAGAGGGTGACGAGATGGCGAGGACGCTCACCGAGCAGGACATCCAGGAGCTCTTCACCGAGAGTCAGTCCTGAGACGGAGGGGATGGTTGGGGTTCCGACGGAACTCCGCCCTCCCCCCGCCCGCCATCCGTGCGGCTGAACGGAACGCCTGTGCAGTGTCAGGGGGACCTGTTAGGGTGTTCAGTGCCAGGGCCGTCGTACGGACATTGGAGGGCGCGCGTGCTGCTGGGTCTGCGGATTTCGAACGTGGCGGTGATCGAGGAGGTGGAGGTGGCGTTCGGAGCCGGCCTCACCGTCCTCACGGGTGAGACGGGTGCGGGCAAGTCCATCCTCGTGGATTCATTGGGCTTGCTGCTGGGAGGCAGGGCGGACGCGGATGTCATCCGCGCCGGCTGCGAGGAGGCGTCCGTGGAGGGCGTCTTCGCTCGCACGTCGGTGCTGGGCGCGCGCCTGGAGGAGCTGGGTCTCCCGGACCTGGGCGAGGAGGTGCTGGTGCGCCGCGTATTGGGGCGCACTGGAAGGGGCAAGGTCTACGTCAACGGCGCCCTCGTCACGGTGGGAGTGCTGGCCAAGCTGACGCGGGGGGCGGTGGACCTCGCGGGGCAGCACGAGCACGTCAGCCTCTTCGACTCGGGCCTGCATCGGGTGCTGCTCGACAGGTACGGGGAGGTGGAGGAGGCGCTCGCGACCTACTTCGGGGAGTACTCCGCGCTGCGGGAGGTGGACGCGCGCATGGAGGCCCTGGGTGGGGATGAGGCCAAGGTGCGGGATCGCGCGGAGTTCCTGCGCTTCCAGCTCGACGAAATCACGCGCATCGACCCGGAGTCCGGCGAGGACGTGAAGTTGGACGCCGAGCGCAAGCGGCTGTCGAGCGCGGAGAAGCTCAGGCGCCTGGGGGCGGAGGCGGAGCTGCTCGTGGCGGGGGAGGAAGCCTCGGCGCTGGAGACGGTGGGCCGGGCCCTGGGCCTGGTGCACGACGCGGTGAAGTGCGACGCGACGCTTTCGCCAGTGGCCCAGTCGCTGAGCACGGCCCTGTCGGAGCTGGAGGAGGCGCAGCGGCGGCTCAACCGGTACGTGGAGGGGCTGGAGTCGGACCCCGGGCGGCTGGCGGACGTGGACGAGCGGCTGGATGGCCTCAAGCGGCTGTGCCGCAAGCACGGCGCCACGCTGGACGGCGTGCTGAAGAAGCGCGGCGAGTTGGAGGCCGAGCTGGGCACGCTGGAGAACCGCCAGGAAGTGCTGGAGGAGCTGGCCGCGGAGCGGCGCAAGGTGGAGGAGCGGGCGCGCAAGGCGGCCCGGGCGCTGTCCAAGGCCCGCACGACGAGCGCCGTGGCGTTCTCCGCGCAGGTGCGCGAGGGCCTGGGGCACCTGGCCATGGGCAAGGCGGCCTTCGAGGTGCGCGTGACGCCCGGGGAGACGCTGCGGCCGGATGGCGCGGACGAGGTGGAGTTCTTCTTCAGCGCGAACCCCGGCGAGCCGGCGCGGCCCCTGGCGAAGGTGGCCTCGGGCGGTGAGGCGAGCCGGCTGCTGCTGGCCCTGAAGCGGGCCCTGGCGAGCAGCGACGCGTGTGGCTGCTACGTGCTGGACGAGGCCGACGCGGGCGTCAGCGGCGCGATTGCGGACGTGGTGGGGCGGATGATCAAGGAGGTGAGCGGTCACCGTCAGGTGCTCTGCATCACCCATCTGCCCCAGGTGGCGGCCTACGCGGACGCCCACCTGCTCATCCGCAAGGCGGTGAAGGCGGAGCGAACCGTCTCCCAGGTGACTGTTCTGGCGGCGGGCGCGGACCGCACCCAGGAGCTGGCCCGGATGATGTCCGGCGTGGAGGTCACCCGGGAGGCGCTGGGGGCGGCGGAAGCCCTGGTGCGCTCGGCCCACCGTTCCCTGGGGGCGCCGAGGACTCGGAGGGAGTCAGGACCCGAGGGAGGACCCCGTGGCCGCCTCCGAAGATTGGCTTGACGCGCTGCAAGGTCATCCGTGTCCTTGCCCCATCGGTGGGTCTCACATAGCATCATTGGTGTGTCCAACACCGCAGGGCAGACCGCGGCCTCCCGCCTGAAAGTTGTTTCCGCTGGCCTGACGGATGTCGGGCGGAAGCGCAATCACAACGAGGACAGCTTCCTCATCGACGATGAGCTCCAGCTCTACGTCGTGGCGGATGGAATGGGCGGCCATGCCGGCGGCGGTACTGCGTCGCGCATCGCCGTCGAGACCATCGACAAGGAGCTCCGGCGGGCTCGGGAGGGCAAGGACAATCCGTTCCTGTCCGTACCGAACCTGCAGGACTCACCGATACCGGAGGCCCTGCGCACGGCCGTGGAGAAGGCGTGTCTCGCCATCTACACGGCGGCGCAGGAAGACCCACGGCTGTCGGGCATGGGCACCACGGTGATTTCGCTCGTGGTGCGCGAGGAGCACGCCTTCTTCGCCCACGTGGGCGACAGCCGCGCGTACCTCATCCGAGGCGACCTCATCCAGCAGATCTCCGAGGACCACTCGCTGGTCAACGAGCAGATCAAGGCCGGGATGATTACGCCGGAGGAGGCCAAGCACTCCCGGTACAAGAACATCATCACCCGCTCGGTGGGCTTCGAAGAGGAAGTCCAGGTGGACGTGATGGGGCTCGTCTCCGAGCCCGGCGACGTGTTCCTCCTGTGCTCGGACGGCCTCGCCAACATGCTCGAGGACCGCGAAATCCACGAAGTGGTGGCCCAGGCCCAGAGCTTCGAGGACGTGCCCAAGCGCCTCGTCGACTTCGCCAACGAGCGTGGCGGCGACGACAACATCACCGTCATCGTGGTGCGGGTCGCCCCCTGAAGTACCCGTGAAGTACCCGGCCCCGTGGCCGACAAACACCGCGTCAGGTCACTGTTGACCTTGACACTCTTGGAAACTGAATGGTAGCTGCCCAAACGTTTCCAACCCTGGCAGACGTCGCCGGGAGACGAAGCAGGCGGGGTGTGGCGGTGGGGGGAGGTGTTGGGCGACTGGGAGCGACTTAGCTTCTGGCGCCGGATGTCCCACGCAAGCAGGGAGCTGTCCCGTGGCGAAAAAGTCCTTCACGTTGATGGTGATCCCGGACCATGACGCGCCGGTGAAGCGGTACACCATCCAACGCTCGTTCCTGATGCAAGTGGGGATGGGGTTGATGCTGGTGGTGGGACTGAGCGCGGGTGCGAGCATCCACTACTTCCAGGTGGCGGCGGACGCCTCCGAGAACCGCATCCTCCGCGAGGAGAACCTGACGCTGCGCTCGCAGCTCAAGTCGGTGCGGGAGCGAATCGAGCACATCGGCTCCACGTTGGACCGGGTGGAGCGCTTCGACCAGAAGCTCCGGGCGATGACGCTGCTGTCGGACCCGCAGCGCAACCTGGCGATGGGCCCCACGGAGCCGGAAGCGGGCACCCAGGTGCCGGCGACGGACACCCAGTTCACCCAGCTGACCACCACCGAGACGCCCAAGCTGCTGATGGGGCGCCTGGACAAGCTGAGCGCGGAGGCCACCCGTCAGGAGCAGAGCCTCCAGGAGCTGCAGGCGTACTTCCAGGACCAGAAGTCGCTCTTGGCCTCCACGCCGTCCGTCTGGCCCGCGCGCGGTTGGGTGACGAGCGACTTCGGTCAGCGCGTGGACCCGTACACCGCCGACCGCGTGATGCACGCGGGTCTCGACATCGCCGCGCCGCACGGGAAGGAAGTCTTCTCGCCGTCGGATGGCACGGTGGTGTTCGCGGGCCTGGAGGGTGGCTACGGCAACGTCATCGTCGTGGACCACGGCTACGGCATCAAGACGCGCTACGGCCACCTGGCGAAGATGCTGGTGAAGGCTGGAGACCGCGTGAAGCGCGGCTCGCTCATCGCCGCGGTGGGCAACACGGGCCGCTCCACCGGACCGCACCTGCACTACGAGGTCCGCGTCAACGGCATCCCCCAGAACCCGCGCAAGTTCATCCTCGAGGAGTAGTCCTCAGGGTGTGTGGTTCCTCCCGAGCCCGGCTCGGGAGCGTGGCTGTCCCAGGGACGTCGGGCCCCTCGAGGCTCGCCCCTGGAAGGCCCAGCGTCCTTCCCTCAGCGCGAGAGCGTGGCGGGCCCGGGGATGGACGCATCCAGCCGGATTCGTCGCTGCTGGAGCCCGTCAGCACGTCCGCTGCGCTGCATGACGTGGGCGCGCTCTAGCTCCGCCCAGAGCAGCGGCCCCAGCACCTGCCAGTGCGAGGGCGAGTCCACCGTCACCTCCAGCAGGCTCACCGTCCAACTCGGCGCTTCGGTGTCGGGCGTGCCCTCGGGGAGCACGCGGCGCACGTCGCGCGAGAGGCGCTCGTGGGTGGGGCCGGCCAGGTCGGCGCTCACGGTGAGCTGGGAGGTGGGCACCAGCAGCGCCGCGAAGGCGTCCGGATGCAGGCGAAGCACCTTGGCGCCAGGGTACTGCGCGGCGAGCGACTCCACGGTGGCGCGCAGAATCGCGTCGCCGGTGGCGAAGCCGAAGCGGGCGTTGAGGGAGATCATCTCCTTCACGTCCGCGATGACCGCGCCCACGCGCCACCCGTCATGGTGCGCGTGCGTGGACAAGTCGTACTCCTCCTTCAGGAGGTTGCCCTGGGTGAGCGCGGGCACCTGGAGCGCGCCCGTCTTCGGGTCCGGGTGGCCTCGGCGGGCCTGCTCGGCCTGGAGGAGCACCTCGACGGCGGCCTGCACGGGCGCCTGGGGGCTGCGGGTCAGCACCCAGGGGTGGAGGGCGATGAGGGCGGTGGCGGTGGCGTCGTCGAGCGGATAGGGCATCTGACTCGCATCTCTAGCGCGTCACGAGGACGCGCGCAGGGGCTTCCCGTCAGCGCAGCCGGTGGGCCGTCACCGTCACCTCATCCCGGTCATGGTAGAGCTGCCGGACGGTGAGGCCCTCCCAGCCGCCCTCCTCGACGAGCGTGTGGCGCACGCGCAGGAGCACGGGGTTCTTGTCCTTCATGGGCAGCTTGATGTTGGCGACGAGGTGGCTCGCCCAGCCCCGGCGTCCCCACTTGGCCAGCAACTGGGCCACCTCCAGCGGACGCCACGCCATGTCGCAGAAGAGCCAGTCGGCGGGCTCCTCGGGGGCGTAGGAGAAGGCGCTCTCCTGGATGTGCTTCACCCGGCTGTTCGAAGCCAGCTCGGGCATCAGCTTCGCCGGGTCCACCGCCACGACCTTCGCTCCTCGCGCGACCAGGCGCTGCGTCCACCCGCCGGGCGCCGCGCCCAGGTCCACGCAGACGTCGCCCCGTCCCGGCTCGAAGGCCAGCCCGTCCAGCGCCTCCTCCAGCTTCATGGCGGCCCGGGAGGGAGACTCCACCTCCCGGCGCATCCGCTTCCGTCCACCGGGGGCCACGGACAGCGCCTCCCGTGCGGAGACGGCGCCCACGGCCGTCACGCCGTCGGGGGCCACGCACAGCGCTACCAGCCGGGCGCCGGACTCCCGGGCCCGCGCCGCGTCCTCCAGCAGTCGCTCCGCCGGAAGGCGCGCGCGCACCGCCGCCTCCAGCGCCTCCGCGGGGGCCGCCAGCGTGTTGCCCCGAGGGCTGTCGGGCGTGAAGGACTGGAGCACCCAGGGACCCGCTCCTGGCAGGGCGAGGATGGCCCGGGCCGCCGCGTCGGCGTGGGCCTCCGGGGTGCCAGGAGGAAGGGCGGCAACCACCCGGTAGGCGACGCGCGCGAAGGCGGGGACCAGCCCGGGCTGCGAGTCGCTCTCCACCAGCGCCTCGCCAAGCAGGCGAGGGGCCATGCCGGCCCAGGCCAGCTCCTCGAAGAGGTGGGGCTCGAAGCCGGCCCGGCAGGTCCACAGCCACCGCCCGACCTGAGGAGGCTGCGTCTGTGCGGGCATGGGGGGAATGCGCGCCCTGGGAGGGGCGGGTGGAGGGGGCGGCGCGGTGCGTGCAGGGGCCGCCCCGCCCTGGGTGGGGGCGGGCTTGCGGTGGGAGGGTGGCGCCGGGCGGCCGGGGCGACGAGGGGACTTCGGGGGGGCGCCCCGGGCAGGCCGGCGGCGGGGATTTCGCGGAGGGGACATTGCGTGGGCTCCTTTCCGCTTTACTCTGAACCGATGCGCGCTGGGCAACCGGCCGAGAGGAAGTTTCAAGAGGCGCGCGTGGTTTCCCACCAAGCCTCCCTTACATCTCCAGGGATTTCCCTTCACTCGCCGCCGTCCTTCGAGGATTCTCCGGCCGCGAGAGAGTCAACGAATGATCGAATGGACGCTGAAGAAGCTCATCGGGACCAAGAATGAGCGCGAGCTCAAGAAGGCCCGCGAGAAGGTCATCCGCATCAACGAGCTGGAGAGCCGGATGCGGGCCCTCAAGGACGAGGACTTTCCTGCCGAGACGGCTCGGCTGAAGCAGGAGATTCAGAACGGGAGGCCGCTCGACAGCATGCTCTTCGAGGCCTTCGCGCTCATCCGTGAAGGCGCGCGCCGCGAAATCGGCCAGCGTCACTATGACGTCCAGCTCATCGGCGGCATGTTCCTGCACGAGGGGTGCATCGCGGAGATGCGCACCGGTGAAGGCAAGACGCTGACGGCCACCCTGCCTTGCTACCTCAACGCCCTGTCCGGGCGCGGGGTGCACGTGGTGACGGTGAACGACTACCTCGCCCGCCGCGACGCGGAGTGGATGGGGCGCGTCTACAAGTTCATGGGCATGACGACCGGCTGCGTGCTCCACGAGCTGTCGGACAAGCAGCGCCAGGACGCGTACCGCTCGGACATCACCTACGGGCAGAACAACGAGTTCGGCTTCGACTACCTGCGCGACAACATGAAGTTCCGCCTGCAGGACTACGTCCAGCGCGAACTGAACTACGCGATCGTGGACGAGGTGGACTCCATCCTCATCGACGAGGCCCGCACCCCGCTCATCATCTCCGGTCCCACCGAGGACAGCACGGACAAGTACTACCGGGTGGACCAGGTCATCCCCGGCCTCGTCCCGGACCAGGACTTCACCCTGGACGAGAAGCACCGCTCGGTGTCCCTGACGGACGACGGCATCGAGAAGCTGCAGAAGCGGCTGGGCGTGTCCAACCTCTACGACCCGGGCGAAATCGAGACGCTCCACCACGTCGAGCAGGGCCTGCGCGCGCACACGCTCTACAAGCGCGACAAGGACTACGTGGTGAAGGACGGCGAGGTCGTCATCGTCGACGAGTTCACCGGCCGCCAGATGCCGGGCCGCCGCTGGTCCGACGGCCTCCATCAGGCGATTGAGGCCAAGGAGGGCGTGAAGATCGAGAACGAGAACCAGACGCTGGCGACCATCTCGTTCCAGAACTACTTCCGCATGTACACCAAGCTGTCCGGCATGACGGGCACCGCGGACACGGAGGCGGAGGAGTTCGCGAAGATCTACAACCTGGACGTCCGCGTCATCCCGACCAACCGCACCAACGTCCGCAAGGACCTGCAGGACGTGGTCTACAAGACGGAGCGCGAGAAGTTCGAGGCCGTCGCCGCGCAGATTGAAGAGCTGCACAAGAACGGGCAGCCGGTGCTGGTGGGCACGGTGTCCATCGCCAAGAGCGAGGTGGTCGCCAACTTCCTGAAGAAGCGGGGCGTCCCCCACAACGTGCTCAACGCCAAGCAGCACCAGCGCGAGGCGGACATCGTCGCGCAGGCGGGCCGCAAGGGCGCCGTCACCATCTCCACCAACATGGCCGGCCGTGGAACGGACATCCTCCTGGGCGGCAACGCGGAGGTGCTCGCCAAGGCCTCCGTGGGCCCCCCGCCGGAGGCTCCCGAGCCCCTGCCGCCCCCGGCGGATGGCACCGCGCCGCAGGTGGACCCGATGGTGGCCTACCAGGAGGCGCTGGCCGACTGGGAGCAGCGGCTCGTCGCCGCGCAGGCCCGCCTGGAGACGGAGACGAAGCAGGAGCGCGAGGAGGTGATGAAGGCCGGCGGCCTGTTCATCATCGGCACCGAGCGCCACGAGTCGCGCCGCGTGGACAACCAGCTGCGTGGCCGCGCCGGTCGCCAGGGTGATCCGGGCGCCAGCCGGTTCTTCCTCTCGCTCGAGGATGACCTGATGCGCATCTTCGGCTCGGAGCGCATCCAGGGACTCATGGAGCGGCTGGGCATGGAGGAGGGCGAGGTCATCGAGCACATCTGGCTGTCCCGAGCGATTGAAGGGGCCCAGAAGCGCGTCGAGGGACACAACTTCGACATCCGGAAGAACCTGCTCGAGTACGACGACGTGATGAACCAGCAGCGGCGCACCATCTACAAGCTGCGTCGTCAGGTGCTGGCCGCGGGCGCGGGCGTGCCCCTGGTGGAGTTCACCGAGGACCCGAAGACGCGCGTGAAGAGCCGCTCCGAGCGGATGGTGAGCTGGGCGGATTTCAAGGAGATGGTCCTGGACGCGCTGGAGGACGTCATCGTCACCACCGTGGACACGTACGCGCCCACCAAGGGCTCGGACGGGTGGGACCTGGATGCCTTGTCGAAGAACGTGAAGGAGACGTTCGACCTGGAGATGGGCTTCGAGGGCGTGGGCAACCGCGACGAGCTCCAGGACCACATCTACAAGGCGGCGGAGAAGGTCTTCCGCACCCGCGACGAGGAGTTCGGCGAGAACTTCCTGCGCTTCCTCCAGTACAACTACCTGGCGACCATCGACCGGCTCTGGAAGGAGCACCTGCTGGGCATGGACCACCTGCGCCAGGGCATCGGCCTGCGTGGCTACGGCCAGAAGGACCCGAAGCAGGAGTACAAGCGCGAGGGCTACCAGGGCTTCATCCAGACCCTGTCCGCCATCAAGGCGCAGTTCGTCTCGCAGCTCATGCGCGTGCAGCCCCGCTCCGCCACCAACGCGGAGGAAGAGGCCGTCCGCATCCAGCGCCAGCTGGCCCAGCAGCAGCGCAAGGCGGTGGAAGGCCGTGGCACGGCGGAGGGCAAGCTGGACGAGGCCTCCGTGGCCGCGGCGGCCCGTCCGCCCGCCGCCCAGCAGGGTCCCCGCGTGGGCCGCAATGACCCGTGCCCCTGCGGCAGCGGTCGCAAGTACAAGAAGTGCCACGGCGCGGCGGAAGCCAGCGTCTAGTCGGCCCTTCTTGGGACGTCAGGAGTAGGGCGCCGGCGCGGCGCCGCCCGGGGTTGTCGGGCGGCGGGCCGCGCCGGTCCTCTTTCCAGCGCTCGGCCCCGCCCTGGGGGGGCCTGGAAAGGGAGCCAGGAGGGCGACGGGGCGGGCATGAGCCTCCTTCCCGCCATGGCGCTGAAGCGAAGCTTGCGCCGCCGGGAGGGGTTCTGTTAAGGACCCCCCGCCTCGTAGTCTGGGGTCGGGGGTGTCAACCCCGAGTCGTACCCACTTCACACACGCCCGTGCCGGTCGCCGGTGCTCTCGTGAGTGGAGGACTTCCTCCGAAAGGAGGGTCCTCGCTCCCGGAAGTCACGGCCGGAGCAACACCCGGGTGTGGCGGAACAACCGGAGAAACACATGTCTATCGACACGCAGGAAACGCAGACGCAGCAGCAGGCCATGGCCGCCGCCGGCGGCATCACGATGCGGCAGCTCCTGGAGGCCGGCGTCCACTTCGGCCACCAGACGAAGCGCTGGAACCCGAAGATGAAGCCCTACATCTTCGGTGCCCGCAACGGCATCTACATCATCGACCTGCAGAAGACGGTCTCCATGGCCCGTTCGGCGTTCCGCTTCGTGGCGGACGTGACGGCCCGTGGCGGCACGGTGCTGTTCGTCGGCACCAAGAAGCAGGCGCAGGACGTCATCCGCGAGGAGGCCGCTCGCGCCGGTCAGTACTTCGTCACCAGCCGCTGGCTGGGTGGCACGCTGACCAACTTCAAGACCATCAAGCAGGGCATCGACCGGCTGAAGACGCTGGAGAAGATGTCCGAGGATGGGACGTTCGAGCGCCTGCCCAAGAAGGAAGTCGCCTCCTTGCAGCGCGAGCGCGACAAGCTGGAGAAGAACCTGGGCGGCGTGAAGGAGATGTCGAAGCTGCCCCGCTGCGTCTTCATCATCGACCCGAAGAAGGAGCACATCGCCATCCACGAGTCGACCCGCCTGGGCATCCCCGTGATTGGCCTGGTCGACACGAACTGCGATCCGGACGGCATCGACTTCGTGATTCCTGGCAACGACGACGCCATCCGCTCCATCAAGCTCTTCACCTCGAAGATCGCCGAGGCCTGCATCGAGGGCGCCGCCCGTTACCGCGCGTCTGGCGCGGCGGAGCGCGACGAGCAGGAGGAGCGCGAGGGCCGTGATGACCGTCGCGACCGTGACGACCGCCGTGGCCCGCGCCGCGACAACCGGGACCGCCGCGGTGGCGACCGGGGTGGTGACCGTGGCGGCGGCGAGCGCCGGGGTCCCCTCGTGGAGATGAAGGGCGCCCCCGTCGTCGCCGAGCAGCCCGCGGCCGAGGCTGTCGCCTCCGAGGGTGGCGAGGCGGCGAAGGAGTAGTCGCCTCCCGCTGCACCTCAGGTTTCGTGGCGGCCGGGTGGCGCATCAGGATGCCTGCGACCCGGCCGTCTCTTTTTTCTGCTGTAGCGGTATCCCCTTGAACCCCGATGCTCCGCCCGGCGCCTGGCGCCCTCGTGACGGTGGAGACAGGAGCCGAACATGGCCGAAATCACGGCCCAGATGGTGAAGGACCTGCGCGAGCGGACCAGCGCGCCCATGATGGACTGCAAGAAGGCGCTCACGGAGACGGGCGGCGACTTCGCGAAGGCCGAGGAGTGGCTGCGCAAGAAGGGCATCTCCAAGGCGGCGGGCAAGGAAGGTCGCGTCGCGGCCGAGGGCCTCGTCGGTACGTACGTCCACGGCGGCCGCATCGGCGTGCTGGTGGAGGTCAACTGCGAGACGGACTTCGTCGCCCGCAACCCTGACTTCCAGGAGCTGGTGAAGGAAGTGGCGATGCAGATCGCCGCGGCTGGCCCCAAGTACGTCCGCCGTGAGGAAGTCCCCACGGACAACATGGACAAGGAGCGCGAGATTCAGCGCGACCTGCTCAAGCAGCAGGGCAAGCCCGAGGCGATGCTGGACAAGATCCTCGTCGGGAAGATGGAGAAGTACTACGAGCAGGTCTGTCTCGTGGACCAGCTCTGGGTGAAGGACGACAAGAAGAAGGTCGGTGAGATGATCACCGAGCGCGCCGCGAAGATTGGCGAGAAGGTGTCCGTGCGCCGCTTCGTCCGGTTCGAGGTGGGTGAGGGCATCGAGAAGAAGAAGGACGACCTCGCCGCCGAAGTCGCCAAGACGCTGGGCCAGGGCTGAGCCGTCTTCCGGCCCTCCCCGGGCCGTGAAGGGTTTGCCGTCGGGCCCTGAGGGCCGCGCGCTCCGTACCCCTGAGAAGGGGGCGGGGGACGCGGCCCTCGCCTTTCGCGGGCCCTTCCGGCCCCTCCAGGCGATTGGCATCTGACGGTGTGAGCCGCGGTGTCCGACTCGGGCGTTGATATGGCGGCAGGCGGGGGATAGAAGCGGACGCGCATGTCCTCCGACACGACCCAACCGCTCCGCTTCAAGCGCATCCTCCTCAAGCTCTCGGGCGAGGCCCTGATGGGAGAAGGGAAGTACGGCATCCACCCACCCACCCTCAGTGGCATCGCCGATGAGGTCATCAAGCTGGCCGCGGCCGGCGTGGAGGTGGCGCTCGTCATTGGCGGAGGCAACATCTTCCGCGGAGTGGCGGGCGCGACGGAGGGGATGGACCGGGCCAGCGCCGACTACATGGGCATGCTGGCCACGTGCATCAACTCCATGGCGATGCAGGACGCGCTGGAGAAGAAGGGCATGCACACGCGCGTGCTGTCCGCCATCAAGATGGAGCAGATCGCCGAGCCCTACATCCGCCGGCGCGCGGTGCGCCACCTGGAGAAGGGGCGGGTGGTGATTTTCGCCGCGGGCACGGGCAATCCGTACTTCACGACGGACACGGCCGCGTCGCTGCGCGCCATGGAAATCAACGCCCAGGTCATCCTCAAGGCGACGAAGGTGGACGGCATCTACAACGCGGATCCAAAGAAGGACCCGACGGCGCGCCGCTACCGCTCGCTGACGTACATGGACGTGTTGAAGCAGAACCTCAACGTGATGGACTCCACGGCCATCTCGCTGTGCATGGACAACAAGCTGCCCATCATCGTCTTCGACCTGACCGTGCCGGGAAACATCCAGCGCGCGGTGCTGGGGGGCGGAGAGATTGGTACCGTCGTGGGCGGCAACGAGACGGTCTGGGCCTGACCGCTCGCATTCATCCCGACTCGTGTTCAAGGAGAGCTCGCATATGAGCGGTGACATCGTCGTCGAATTGAAGGGCCGTATCGACAAGTCCCTCGAGGACCTCAAGCGGGAGCTGACCAAGGTGCGCACCGGGCGCGCCAGCACCGCCATCCTCGACAACATCCGGGTGGACTACTACGGCACGCCCACCCCGCTGTCCGGCGTGGCCAGCGTCAGCGCCCCGGAGCCCCGGCTCATCATCATCAAGCCGTGGGAGAAGACGGTCCTGAAGGAAATCGAGAAGGCCCTTCGCGAGGCCAACCTCGGCATCAACCCGATGAATGACGGGGAGATGATTCGCCTGCCCTTCCCGCCGCTCACCGAGGAGCGCCGCAAGGACATCGCCAAGCAGGTGAAGACCAAGGGTGAGGACCACAAGGTCGCCATCCGCAACATCCGCCGCGACGCCAACGAGGCGCTCAAGGTGCAGCTGAAGGACAAGAAGATCACCGAGGACGACCACAAGCGCATCTCCGAGAAGGTCCAGAAGGAGACCGACGGCGGCGTGGCCCAGGTGGATGAAATCATCAAGAAGAAGGAGAAGGAGGTCATGGAGGTCTGATGGCCTTCGTGCTCCTCGCCGAGCCCGCCGCTCCGGTGGCGGGTGTGTTGCGCCGGTTCCTCGAGGGAGCCGGCCACGAAGTGAGCTGGGTGGCCACCGCGGACGAGGCTCAGCGCGCCTCGCGAGAGCGGCCGCCCTCGGTGGTCCTGGCCTCGGGCCTGGGGCCGCTGGATGGAGAGGCGCTGTGCCGGAGCCTGCGTGCCCAGGGGCTCCAGGTGCCCGTGCTGCTGGTGTACCCGCCGGACGAGGAGCAGGCCGACGAGCGCGCCACCCAGGCCGGCGCGGACGGCAGCCTGGTGGGTCCCCTCAAGCGCGTCACCGTCCTGACGTGCGTCTCGCTCCTGCTGCAGCGCGAGGAGGCCCGGCGCGCCGCCGTGGCGCCTTCCGCGCTGTCTCCCGCTCCGTCGCCGGTGGTGGAGCCCGAGGCCCGACGCGCCAGCCGCCCGGAGCCTGCCGCGCCCACGGGCGGGACGTCGGCGGACTTCGAGTTCCTCAAGCGGCTGATGCTGATGGAGGTGAAGCGCAGCCGGCGCTACCGCTACCCCATCGCCCTGCTGATGGTGGAGGTGGACCGCTTCACGGAGCGGGCCGCGGCGCTGTCACCCACGGCCAGGCGTGGAGCGCTGGCGGAGACGCTGGGCCTGCTGGTGGAGGGCGTGCGCGACATCGACGTGGCCGTGCCCTTCGCGGACAGCCGCTTCGTCGTCTTCCTGCCGCACACGCCTCGCTCGGGTGCGAGGGTGGTGGCGGAGCGCCTGCGGGAGAAGCTGAAGGCCGTGCAGGGCCTGCCTCCTGGCACCGCGTCCGTGGGCGTGGCCGTGTCCGAGCCTCCCGCCGGCAACAAGAGCGCGCCCCCGGGCGCCCCGGGACAGCAGGTCAGCTTCGGCGGGCTGCTGAAGGACGCGGGAGACGCGCTGCGACGGGCGCAGGCGGCCGGAGGGGACTGGGTGGAGGTGGCCAGCGACGCCGCCAGCCGGACTCAGGACGGGTAGATGAAGTCCACGTCGCTGATGTCGTGCACGACGTCGGCGACGAAGCGGAACAGCTCCAGGCCGCGTCCCTTGTCGTCCCGCCAGGTGCCGCTGGCTTCGTCGTAGTTGAAGTGGATGCCCTGGCCTCGTCCCGCCACCCAGACCTGCTTCACGGCGCGCTGGGTGTTGACGATGCACTTCTCCCGGGAGCGGGAGGTGAGGGTGAGCATGTCACCCGTGCTCTCCGCCTCCAGGATGTCCGGGTCGATGGCGTCCGCAGCGGCAATCATCCGCTTGAAGACGACGGCCACGAGCTGGTTGTAGCGAGCTTCGTCCATCATGGCCGTACGGGCCTCACTGGATGACGTCAAGCACCTGCTGGCCGGGGGCCGCGTAGAACAGGAACTTGAAGTGCGGCGGCGTCTCGCTCTCGATGCGCTCCAGCGCGATGACGGTGCCCGGGTTGACGGGCTTGGGGAACGACTGCATCCCCAGGAGATGCGCGGCGAGAGCGCCCATGGACGGCTGGTGGCCGACCAGGACCAGGTTCTGGTCCGCGTGCTCCGCCAGCACCGGCTCCACCGCGCCCACCGGCATGTCCGGGAGCAAGCTGCGGTGCGCCTTCAGCAGGCCCTCGTGCTTCGTCGCGAACGACAGAATCTGCGACGTTTGCATCGTGCGAGCCACGGGGCTGGTCAGGATGAGGCCGATAGGGCCCATGCGCTCGGACAACGATGCGAAGTGTGCGGCGGTGCTTGCCCGAGCCTTCGCTGTGAGCGCGCGCGCCTCGTCACCGAGACCCTCGGGGATCTCAGCGTCCGCGTCGCCGTGCCTAACCAGGAAAATCCTCAAAGTCCCTCCACCGGTACGACAGGACCGCGGTTCGTACACGACCGCAGCCGGGTTGGTCAAAGGTAATGCGGCGATTGTTCAGTGGCCGCAACAACCTCAGCATGGCAGACAGGAGTTGGCCGCCCTCCGCCGCATGCGTCCGCGCAGCATACAGCGGGGACTGACGTGCCGTGTCTCTCAGGAGGAGTCTGGATGCGCAAGGCGCTGTGGGTCCTGGCCGGGCTGTTGGTCTTCTCGGGCTGTAAGAAGGATGGGGCCACGGGTAGCGATGCACCCGGGGTGGTGGATGGCGGTGGCGTCGCCGGCCTGGAGGCCGAGGAGGCGAGCGGCGCGGGCCCCTATGTGGTGACGCCCGAGAAGCTGACGGCCTACGTGGACTACCAGCGGCGGATGCTGGAGGTGTACGGCTCCCAGGTGAAGGGGCTCCAGGGGCTGGGCGCGCTGGTGGATGCGGGCACGCCGGAGGCCATGGCGGAGGTGCGCGCGGGCCTCAAGGTGGTGGAGGCGAAGGCCAAGGCGGAGGCCGAAGCGCGCTCGCAGGCGGGGCTGAGCGTGAGTGACGTCAACGGGCTGGCCGAAGTGGTGACGGCCGTCGTCAGCCAGCGGCAGCTCGGGCGCACGCTCCAGTACGAGGAGGAGCTTCGGAAGCTGGAGGAACTTCAGGAGAAGCTGCCGCCCGAGCAGCGCCAGGAGCTGGCGGCGCAGGTGGCCTCCATGCGCCAGCAGGTGGAGTCGTTCCAGAAGCTGACGGACGTGCGGCGCGAGTACGGCGACGCCAACGTGGACGTGGTCCTCACGCGCGAGGACGAGCTGATGAAGAACTACCAGGAGATGCTGCGAGTCTTCACCGGCACGCGCCGGTGAAGACCCGGGAAGACACCGGCCTCAGACGCGCTTGAGGTGCGGGGCCTTCTTGAGCAACTGCGCCAGGTACAGGTCAGCGACCTTCTCCATCACCGTGTTGCCGCGCAGGCGCTGGTTCAGGTTGACGAAGTCCACCTGGTCCAACCGCTGGTCCTGGTTGTAGCAGGAGAACACCCACGTCTCCTTGCCGGTGCGCGGGTCCACGTGCCGCTGGAGGCACTGGGCGCAGATCTCCTTCATCATGCACTGCATCGGCGAGTTGATGGAGCCGATGGCCTCGTGGTCCGGCTTCAGGTACGGCTGGAGCACCTTGTGCCGGGCCTCGGCCACCGCGCGCATCATCCGGTCCGAGCCGATGGCGATGAGGCGGTCGACCTCCGACAGCGGGATGAGGCCGGGCGTGGCGAGCTTGCCCTCGGCGTACGCCACCATGGCCTGCACCACGTTGCCCCGGAAGGCGGCGTCCTGCGGGCGGCGCGGCTCAATCAAGTCCCCGCTGTCCACGGACCACACAATCTGGTCCGTGCCGGCCTCGATTTCGTCGTGCTTGAAGGAGTCCGACTTGAGGCGGTACGCGGCGAAGTAGACGACGCGGCAGCCGGCCGCCTTGAGCGAGCGGGCGATGGAGAAGAGCACCGCATTGCCCAGGCCACCACCCACGAGCACCACCGTCTCGTTGTGGCCAATCTCCGTGGGAGCGCCGGTGGGACCCATCAGCACCACGGACTCGCCCGGAGTGAGCGCGGCGCAGAGGCGCGACGAGGAGCCCATCTCCAGGACGATGGTCCCCATCAGTCCCTTCTCCTTGTCCACCCACGCGCCGGTGAGGGCCAGACCCTCCATGGTGAGGCGCATGCCGTCGACGACGGGCGCGTTCCGCTCGAAGTTCTGGAGCCGGTAGAACTGGCCGGGCTGGAAGTGGCTGGCCGCGAAGGGTGCCTTCACCACGACTTCGACAATCGTCGGCGTCAGGCGGGTGACGGACACCACGGTGGCGTTGAACGCCGCGTCCAGCTTCGCGAAGTGCGCGGCGCGCTGCTCCTCGCGACGGGCCTGGGCGACCTCGTCGTCGAAGTCGAGCGCCGCCACCTCCTTCGCGTACAGGCGCGCGACTTCGGAGTAGCCATCCTTCGCGCTGGCCATGGCCTTCACCACGTTGCCCGCGTACGTCGGGTGGTTGTCTCCGTAGAAGGAGATGAAGTGCCCGTCCTTCGCGTACGAGGTGAAGAAGCCCACCTTGGAGTCCAGGTCCTCGCTGGCCTCCACGGGCTCCAGCGTGAAGCCCTGCTCGCCTTCCACCAGGGAGTAGCCCTGGAAGTAGTCGCCGCCTTCGTCGAGCTTGAAGGTGCCCGGGTACTCGCGCTCGTACGTGACGTTGGGCGAGGTGCCAGCGGCCACGCACACCGTGCGCGCGGGCAGTTCGAAGAACTGGCCGCTGCCCTTGAGCTTGCCGTCCACCGTCACCATGCGCTCGAAGCGCAGCGCTCGCACCGCGCCCGTCGCGTCCTGCAGCGCCTCCACCGGGCTCATGCGCTCGATGAAGCGGATGCCTTCCTCCAGCGCCTTGGACACTTCCTCGTGGTTGAGGCGGTAGGCGGGGGACTCGGTGAGGCCGCGGCGGTAGGCCAGGCTGACGCCGCCCCACGCTCGCACCAGCTTGATGAAGTCCGGGGTGCGGCCCTCCGCCTTCGCCTGCTCGCGCTCGGCGCGCACGGCGCGGCCGTGCTCCAGGAAGGTCTGGTAGGTGGCGCGCTCCTCGGCATCCAGCCTCGCGAGGATGGCCTCGTCACCCAGCTCCGCCGAGAGCTTCTCGTGGCGGGCGAGCGCCTTCTCCACCTGCACCGGGTAGTACGCCATCAGCTCCGTGGCGGTGTCGACGCCGGTGAGGCCGCCGCCGATGACGATGGCGGGCAGCTGCACCTGGAGGTTCGCCAGCGAGTCCTTCTTGAAGGCCCCCGAGAGCTGGAGCGCCATGAGGAAGTCGCTCGCCTTGCGGATGCCCCGGATGAGGTTGTTCTTCATCCCGATGATGGTGGGACGTCCGGCGCCCGCGGCGATGGCGATGTGGTCGAAGCCCAGCTCCCACGCATCCTCGATGGTGAGCGTGCCACCGAAGCGCACGCCGCCGTGGATGCGGAAGCCCTCGCGCCGCGCCAGCGTCAGGTGGATGAGCGTGAGGAAGTTCTTGTCCCAGCGCACGGTGATTCCGTACTCGGACACGCCGCCGAAGCCCTCCAGCACGCGCTCATCCAGCTCGCGCGTCAGCCCATGCCAGTCGCGGATGGGCTTGAGGGCGTGGCCGTTGCGGCCGGCCAGCTCGTCGGAGAACGGCTCGATTTTCAGGCCGTCCATGCCGGTGACGCCGAAGCCCTCGTTGAGCAGGTAGTGCGACAGCGTGTAGCCGGCGGGACCCAGGCCCACCACCAGCACGTTGCGACCCACGTAGGGCAGCGCGTACGGACGGCGGATGTTGAGCGGGTTCCACCGCGTGAGCAGCCCGTAGATTTCAAAGCCCCAGGGCAGGTCCAGCACGTCCGTCAGCGCGGCCGTCTCCGCCAGCGGGATGTTCACCGGCTCCTGCTTCTGGAAGATGCACGCCTTCATGCAGTCATTGCAGATGCGGTGTCCGGTGCCGGGGCACATCGGGTTGTCGAGCGTGATGACGGCCAGCGCCGCGAGCGAGTTGCCCTCGCGCTTGAGCAGGTGCGCCTCGGAGATGCGCTCGTCGAGCGGACAGCCCGTGAGGGGGATGCCCAGCGGGTTCTTCTTGTAGCTGTGGCCCTCGGCGACCTTGTCCTTCGCGGGGAAGCCCGTGGAGCAGGAGTCCTTCTGGCGCTCGTGACAGAGCACGCAGTAGTCCACCTCGTTCATCACGTCGCGCGAGGTGCCTCGGCGGTCGGTGAGCTTGAAGCCGTCGCGGTGGCGGAGGTGGTGATGCAGGCCTTCAGTGGCCTCGGGCAGCTCGGCGTCCGGGCGCTGGAGTTGCACCAGTTGGTCGAACACCAGCGGCTTGGGGATGCGGTGGGTGGGCCAGGTGTGGAACTGCTCCTTGGTTGCCGGGTGCAGCGCGCGCGCGTACGTCCAGCGGTCCGCCAGCGACAGCAGCGCGCGGACGGCCTGGAGCTCGGCGGCGTCATCGCCCTGGGTGACGAGGCTGGAGCCGAAGGCCTCGCGACCCTCCGACGTGGCCGTCAGCGAGGCGCGCAGCGCGGACCAACGGGCGCGCAGGGCCTCCGCCTTCGCCTGCTCCTCGGCGGGCAGGTTGCCGGAGAACAGGCGCTCCAGATCCATGAGACTGAGGACGGACTCGGCGAGGCCGCGCTCGAAGTCGCCCATGGAGAGCGCCTCCGGGAAGCCGAGCTGGAGCAGCAGCCGCATGCGGCCATCCAGCGACGGGAACTCGGCCAGCGACGGACGGTCCGGGGCGCCCTTCTTGAAAACGCGGCGGGTGATGAACTCGCGCTTGAAGTCGAAGAGGGGCAGCTCCCCCTTCAGCTGGCCCATCTGCCGCTCCAGCTCCTGGTCGACGCGGAAGAGCCGGGAGACGAAGACCGACACGTGCCGGGCCACGCGCACCAGCAGGTCCGACTCGGCGGGGCCGGTCAGGCTGGTGCCGCCGGACTTGCGGTAGGCCTCGAAGGACTTGAAGAGCTCGGGCTCGTCCTCGGCGAGCCGCGCGTCGAAGCTCTGGGCCAGCCGGCGCAGTCCGCGCGGACGGTAGAGGTCTTCGAAGGTGAAGCCCGGCAGACCCAGTTGAAGGGAGGGGCCAGGGTCGGAGGGCAGGTCGGTCAGGGCGCGCATATCACTGAAGGTGTAGGAGGAACCCGGAGCAACGGCTCGCGTGCGGGGCCTATTTCGCGGTGAGCCGCCCGGAAAGCAAGCGGCCTCGCGACGCCGCGTGAAACCAGGCGATGGGAGGGAGTGACTCTGCTGGAGTTGTAACGCGGGAGCCCGACGTCAGCCTCCCTGTCCGCCTTGTCCTTTGGGGCAGGAGCTTGCTCCAAGGGTACGACGGCACACCGCGCCATGTGTTGAGGTGCCCGCACAGGGGCGCGGCTGTGTGCCGACCGCCTCGGATTTCCGCTGGGAGCGTGCTCCGGGGTGCCTCCGGCGCCTCGCTGGCCGCTCTCCGTGCAGGGGAGGGGGCTTGTCGCCGCGTCGGAGGAGACCCGCCACAGGGCGCGCCGGACCACGGCGATGCCGCTGTCACCGGGTATCGATTCCCGGCAAGGAGGCGGGTCGCGAGGTGGGGAGGGTCGCGCTCTGCTCGGGGGCGGGCAGGGAGACGCCCTCCAGGCGGCGGCGGAGCTTGAACAGCCCCCAGAACATGCGGGCCGCGTCCAGGCCGGGGACGACCTTGGAGCCGCCGAAGTCCTCCCAGTCGATGGGGACTTCAAGGCAGCGGGCGCCCTGTCGCTTGAGGAGCGCGAGCAGCTCCACGTCGAGCAGCCAGCGCTCCTCGCGCAGCACGTCCAGCAGCGGGCGCAGTGCGGAGGCTCGAACGAGCTTCACGCCGCATTGGGTGTCGTAGAAGCGCAGACCGAAGTGAAAGTCGGTCAATGTGGCGAAGATGCGGCCCTGCAGGTGGCGGTGGAGGTTTCGCACCACGCGGCGGCCCGCCATGAGGATGCGCGAGCCTGCCAGCACCTCGACGTCCTGCGCCTCCGGGGAGTCGGTCATGCGAACCAGTCGGAACAGCTCCTCCGCGTTGATGGCGCCGTCCGCGTCCAAGAACGCGAGCCAGGTGGCGCTGGGAGAAGCATGGCGCCAGCCCAGGCGGATGGCGGAGCCCTTGCCGCCATTGCGAGGCGCCGCGACGTACGTGAAGCGATGGGGCGATTTCGCGGCGGAGAGACGGGCCTGGGCCTCATCGACGCTGGAGCGCTGAAGGGTGGAGTGCTCGGGCGCGCTGCCGTCATCCGCGATGATGAACTCCACCCGGGGCGTCGGCTGAAGCAGGGCGACGCGGGCGAGCGACTCCACGAAGCGCGGTAGACGCTGTCCCTCGTTGTAGGCGGGGATGACGACGCTGATGGAGGGAGCTTCCACGCGCCGGGTTTGAGCACGGAGGGGGAGGGGCGTCAATGCAAGCGCGCCACAGGCTCCGCTCCTCTGGGCGGGAGGGAGATGTGGTCCGGGCTCCTGATGCGCTCGCCGGGTGACAGGGCCTGGCGGCACGAAGAGCGAGGGTGCATGCGTTCCGGGGTAAGATTGCGGGTGCCTGACCGAAGGCCGTTGAGAGGCCTGGAGCCCTGCTGGAAGTCAGGGCCGTGGAGAGAGGCGCGAAGACCATTCCTCAGGAGAGGAGCGCGCTCTGCTCCTCCTTCAGCGCTGCTTGGAATGCTGCAACCTGATGGCGGATGTTGCCTGGAGGCGCGTGGATGTTTTCGCCGCCTCGGAGTGGTGCGACGGCCGGGGCATGGCCGTCCGTGCCACGGGAGTCGCTCTACCGCCGTTTCGGACGGCGCTGCTTTGAAGCGGGCGGACGGGGTCGCTTCCCGGAAGGAGGCGAGGGTTCCTTCTTCCCCGTGGCCGCAACGGAAGTGGCGGGAGGCTGTGCCTGCCGTGTCTCCATGTCGGTCCTCTGGGTCCGAGGCTTGGGGAGGACCGCCGCCGCCTCGGTCGAGGTCGATGGCGAGGGCTCGCTCTGCGTCGCTACTCGCGCACCGTGGGCCCGAGCAGGGGGCGCTGTCTTTGTTCGTGCGTGCTCCGACGCGGCACGAGCGGGCCCGGACGAACGTTCGGGCCGCTGCGACGACGTCGCGGGCTGTGCCGCCTTCGCTCGCGAGTGCTTTGACTGAGCACGAGCAGGCTGTGCCGCCTTTTCTCGCGACTGCTCCGACGGAGCACGAGCCGGACCGGCCGAAGGTTCGGACCGCTGCGATGGCGTCGCCTTCACTCGCGAGTGCTTCGAGTGGTCACGAGCCGAACCGGCCGAATTCTCAGACCGCTGAGCCGGCGTCGCAGGCTGTGCCGCCTTCGCTCGCGATTGCTCCGACGGAGCACGAGCCAGATCGGCCGAAGGTTCGGACCGCTGAGACGGCGCCGCGGGCCGTGCCGCCTGCGCTCGCGATTGCCCCGACGGAGCACGAGCAGGCCCGGCCGAATGCTCAGACCTCTGAGGCGGTGCCGCGTGCGCAAGTTCCTTCTTGGCCTCTGATGCAGGCTCGCGTGCGGGGCGTGCCGCTGACGCGGCTTCCGAGACGCGCGGCTGAGCCGTGCTCGACGCCTCCGCCGACACGGGCGTGGACTGCCGGGCGCGCAGTTGCTCCACCTCGCGGCGCAGGCGGACGACCTCGGCGGAGAGCTGGGCGTATGAATCGCGCACGTGTCCGTTGAAGACGCGCTGACGACCCAGGGTCTCGTTGATGAACACCTGGCACGACTTGCGGAAGGCCCACTTGGCCACCACCACGAGCTGACCCGCGCCTCCACGGTGCGTCTGCAGTGGCAGCGCGCGCGTGGCGTCGGCGTGCTCCTCCAGCGCGTGCAGGTTGAACGTCAGCGGCTCTACCCGAGGCTCGACGCCCTCGGCGGGCATCTCCACCGCTTCGGAAGTGGGCAGCCCCCGCGTTCGCAGGCGCTCCTCGATGCGGGCCAGCAGCTCCCGCGCCGGAATGTCGCGTCCCAGCAGCTTCATCGATGCTTCTCCTCGAGGATGCGTTGCAGCTCATCCCGGTAGGCGGCCACCACCTGCGGCCACCCTTGTTTCTTCACATACGCCAGGCCCCTGGCGCCCAACGCCTTCCGCGCCTCGCCCACTTCACGCAGCCCCTGGATGAACGAGTCCAGGTCCGTGTACGCGCGTCCCGCGCCACTGCGCGCCACCTGTCCCACCAGAACGTCCGAGCGCCCGTTCACCAGCACCGGCGTGCCCTGTGCGAAGGCCTCCAGCGTGAGCAAGGACAGACTCTCGTAGCGAGAGGGCACCACCACCGCCAGCGCACCCGCCAGCGCGTCGTGCTTGTCCTGCTCGGGAATGCGCCCCAGGTAGCGCACGCCGTCGCCTTCCAGCGGCATGTGCGCGTCACCCGCGAGCACCAGGTCCGGCGCATCCGCATACCGCTGCTTCAACGCCTGATGGAACTGGAGCAGCTCCGGCACGCCCTTGCCCGGCTCCTGCCTCCCTATGTAGAGCAGGTAGTCGCGGTGCACGCCGTGCTTCTGTCGGAAGCGAGCCCCATCCGCGGCCGGGCGCTCCACGCCCACGCCCACCACGCGGGTCCGCGCATGGCCCGGGAAGTACTTCTCGATGATGGTCAGCTCCTCCGGCGTCAGGCAGAGCAGCGCGCGCGGAAGCTCGAAGACGTCGCGGTACGCATCGAAGCGGATGGGCGCCTCGTCGTGCGTCGTCGGCACCAGCAGCGAGCGGTCCGCCACCAGCGGCATGCCCCACACCGTGGGCGCATAGAGGTACGTGAAGAACAGGTAGCCTTCATACGTGTTCCGCGTGTCGGCCAGATGACGCAGCAGCCCCGGTGCCAGCGGACCCTGCTCGGCCACCCACTGCTCCTCGCGCAGCCGTTCGTTGCTCTTGTCGAAGAGCTTTCGCGACAGCCCGTTGAAGCCCCGGATGTTGCGCACCCGCGTCACGGGGAAGCGCAGCACGTCCACGCCGCGCACCTCGTCCTGCCCCTCCGGGAAGTCATTCTCCCAGGACAGGTGGTTCTTCGCGCACGTCGTCAGCACCGTGAGGTCCCAGTGCGGAGTGAGACGCTCGGCCACCTGCGCGGCCAGCATCTCCGCGCCTCCCGTCACCTCGCCATAGCGCTGCACCACCACCGCGACACGAGGCCGCTTCGGCGGCGCGCGACGAGGACGCGGCGCGGGCAGGAACGGCTTCAGGGCCTGTGACAGCGCCCCCTGCACGGACGCGGAGGAGAAGTGCTCCAGGCGTCGCCGCTGGCCAGCGATGATGGGCTCGCGAAGCGACAGGTCCTCGGTCAGGTCCACCGCCAGCTCCGCGAGGAACGCGAAGCGCTTCTGGTCGAACGCGATGCCCGCGCCGCCCAGCGTCTCCGGCACCGCCGCGGCGCCATACGCCAGCACGGGCACGTCCGCCGCCATGGCCTCGATGAGCGGAACCCCGAAGCCCTCGTGCTCGCTCATCGACACGAACACGGAGGCGGAGCGGTACGCGGCCACCAGCTCCGCGTGGCTCAACCGGCCCAGGAAGTTCACACCGCTCAAGCCCTTCGTCTCGCGCTTGAGCGAACGGAAGTAGCGACTGCCCGGCTCGTACCCGCCCACTATCAACAGGCGCGCCTGGGGACGCAGCCGCAGCACCTCGCGGTGCAGGGCGATGAGGTCCTCGAAGCGCTTGTGCGGCATCACCCGGCTGACGCCGAGCAGCACGGGACCCGGGCCCGACAACTCGCGCAGCAGCTTCGCGTCCGCGCGGTCGGGGCCGAAGCGCTCCGGCTCGATGAGCAGCGGCACCGTGTGGACATTGCGGTAGCCCGCGACGCGCAGCTCGGCGGCGTTGTAGTCCGACACGCCGATGGCCACGTCCACGAAGGGCGCCATCGCGGCGAGCTGCGCGCGCCCGGCCACCAGCGCGTTCTCCAACGACAGTCCCGAGTAGAAGCGCGCGGGGCTGATGTTGTGGAACACGAGGCCACGCCGACACGGCAGGTGCATCAGCCGGCTGCTCAGCGGCGACGCGATGCCGTGGTGATAGAGCACCAGGTCGCCTGGCTCCGGCTTCAGCGTCGACGCGGGACTGGCCAATCCCTCCAGGCCCGCGCCCACCTCATCGGCATACAGGCCGCCCCACACACCCAGCCGGCGCAGGAGGAGCTGCAGGTGCAACGCGGCCTGCCCGGTGGCGTCTCCGGGCACGAAGCTCGCTATCAACTGGTGAATCGCCATGCGCGCCCTGCCTATCACAGGGGCGTGGTATGAGGCGCTCCGTGTCCACCGGCCCCATCGCTTTCGACGCGACGCTCTGGGATGAGCCCACCACCGGAATCGGCCTCTACACCCGCTGTCTCGCGGGCGCGCTGGAGGCCAAGGGTGTGCGGTTGGAGAAGCTGGGCGCTCGCGGCTCGGGCGACCATCCGAGGGGCGATAGTGGCCGCACCGCCTGGACGCTCGCCCGGCTTCCCCGGGTGCTGGAGCGCTCGAAGCCCGCGCTGTACCACGCGCTCGGAAACTTCAATCTGCCCCTGATGCGCCTTCCTGGCACGGCGTACGTGCTCACGGTGCTGGACCTGATTCCGCTCATCATGCCGGACACCGTGTCGGCGAAGTTCCGCTGGCAGTTCCGGTTGTGGTTGTCGCGCAGCCTGATGCTCGCGGACCGGGTGGTGTGCATCAGCGAGCGCACGCGGAACGACTTGCTGGAGCGCTTCCCGGAAGTGGAGTCGCGCGCCGTGGTGGTGCCCATCGGCGTGGACCATGTCCATGCGCCCGTGCTCGATGCGACGAGCGTGGACTTCCTGCGCGCGCTGGCACTGCCCAAGGATTTTGTCCTCTACGCGGGCTCGCTCGACGTGCGCAAGAACGTGGACCTGGTGCTGGACGCGATGGAGCGTCTGAAGGCCCAGGGGCGGCCGGCGTCGCTGGTGCTCGCGGGGCAGAGCTGGTTCGGCTCGGGCCGCGTCGAGTCGCGCATCTCCCGGCTGCGCGCGGAGGGGCTCGACATCCGTCCGCTGGGCTACCAGGCCGAGCCGGTGTTCTACGAGCTGATGCGGCGCGCGTCCCTGTTCGTCTTCCCCTCGCGCTACGAGGGCTTCGGCCTGCCTCCGCTGGAGGCGATGCGCCTGGGTACGCCGGCCATCGTCTCGACGGCGGGCTCGCTCCCGGAGGTTTGTGGTAGCGCGGCCCTGGCGGTGAGTCCGGACGACGCGGAGGGGCTCGCGGAGGCCATCCATCGGCTGCTGCGCTCACCCGGGGAACGCAGTGCCCTTGCGGAGAAGGGCAAGGCCCGGGCCGCGGAGTTCACCTGGGAACGGACGGCGGAAGGAACGCTGGCGGCGTACGAGGCCGCGCTCCGACGCTGAGCGCGGGAGCGAAGTCGGTGGTCCCTCGCGGTCGAATCGAGAGTGGAGGATGACGATGCGAAAGCTCATGTGGAGTGGCCTCGTGCTGAGCGGTCTCCTGGTCGGGTGCGCGAGCACTCCAGGGAATCAGAACCCCGGAGAGCCTCAGATGGAGCAGGACGTGGCGGCCCCTCCCGTCGAGGAGGCCCCGTCGCCTGGCGAAGCGGTGAAGCCCGCCGAGGCGCTTCCGCTTCAAGTCAAAGCCAATCCCCAGCCCCAGGACTCCATCAACATCGAGGGGGCGAAGGTCGAAGGCAACATCCTGACGCTCAACGTCTCGCATGGCGGCGGCTGCGCCGAGCACACGTACACGCTGGCCTGGGACGGCACGTTCCAGAAGTCCGCCAGCGCGGCGCCGGTGGCCAACCTGGTGATGATTCACAACGCCAATGGCGACCGCTGCAAGGCCATGAAGTTCGCCGAGCTGCGGTACGACCTGAGCCCCATTTCGCAGACGTGGGCCGCGCAGGCGGGCAAGGGCTCCGGCACGGTGGAGCTGGCCCTGCCCGGACTGTCCGCGCCCGTGAGCTACTCGTTCTGAACCTCGTGGTGGACCTGGACGCGACATGAAGCTCTCGGAGGCCCTGGCCGTACTGGAGCAGCGCTTCATCGGCCTGGAAGAAGGCGCCCCTCGGCTCGTCGAGGCGGAGGAGGACCGCTTCGCCTTGCGACCGAGCGCGGTGTGGCTCGAGTACCGCTGGTACGTGCGCGCGGGCGGAATGGCGGAGGTGTTCCTCAAGTCGGAGCGCGTCCGTCCAGAGGCCCGCTTCCAGGCGGAGGCCACGGTGCTGAGGGTGCATCTGCTCGGCGCTTCCTCGGAGCTGTCGGAGCGCGCGGAGAAGTTGCTCGTGGGCGGCCGTCCCGCGCCGGAGCGGCTCATGGGGCTGTTTGGTGATGATGGGGTGCGCCGCGAGGTGGTCGCCTTCGGGCGCACGAGCGTCACGGTGGAGCACTGGGACTCACCCGGCCCGCGTCCCCTGCTGGCCGAGGCGCGCTTCCAGGCGCTCGCGGAGCGACTGGCGGACCCGGCCTCGACGCCGGAGGAGCGCCACGAGGCGGTGCAGCGCCTCGCCGACGAGCGCAGTCCTCGTGTGGTGGAGGTGCTGCTGGAGCTGCTCTCGCGTCAGTCCTCGCTGATGGCGCTGCGCGTGTTGTCCGAGTGGGGCGAGGAGCGCTCCAGGGCGCCTCTCCTGCGCGCCCTGGACGCGGTGCGCCCCGACAACCCCGCGGACCTGTGGACGCTCACTGCCCTGGTGCGGCGTCTGGACGCGTGGACGCACGTGAAGCGCTGACGGAGGCCACGGTGATGCCCTCCGCGATGAGGTCCTCGCGCAGGCGCGTCAGCACCTTGCCCAAGAGATTCAGCCCCCTCCACTTGGAGGGGTCCTGGATGAGGGGGTTGTCCATGCTCAGCCCCACGCCCCAGATGCGGTCCATGGGACTGGCTTCCACCAGCTCCGTGCCAGCGGTGGCCAGCAACGCCTCCAGCAGTGACGCGTCCTGGGTGAACTTCGCGCGGTTGCCCTCGTAGACGATGCGCTCGCGCTCACGCTCCCAGGTGGCGCCATCGAAGCCGCGCACCTTGCGGCCCAGCGCCTTCTGCGCCTTGGGCTCAGACGTCTTCAGGATGCTGGCGAGCACCTCCGCATCACCGAAGACGCGCGCCTTGCCCGCCATCATGTACTGCTCCGTGCAGCCGTAGGGGACCCCGTCCACCACGAAGGCGGAGCGGTGCCACTGCGAGAAGGGCGACTCTTCCTTCCAGAAAAAGGTGAACCTGCCCTGCCGCCGGGTTCCAGCCATCGCGAGCCTCCAGGTTGGTGTGGATTGTACACCAACGCCTGACGCGCGCGGTCCTGACAAGCACCGTCCAGTCGGGCAACCGCTGGACGGGAGGCGCCCCGGATGAGGCACCTCCCGTGCGGTGCGGGCTTCAGCCCTGGGCGCGGATGGCGCCCGGCACCTTGGGGCCGAGCACGTCGCGCAGCGCGTCCGTCACCGTCAGCTTCGGCGCCCAGCCCAGCGCGCGCAGCTTGTCGGGAGCGCCGATGAGGCTGGGGATGTCGGAGGGGCGCAGGCGCGCGGGGTCCAGCTCGATGCGCGCATTCACTCCCGCGAGCGTCAGCATCTCCTCCAGCAGGCTGCGGATGGTGCGTCCCTCGCCGCTGCAGATGTTGTACGCCTGCCCGGGCTCGCCCTTCACGAGCAGCAGCCGGTACGCCTCCACCACGTCACGCACGTGGGAGAAGTCGCGCACCGCGTCCAGGTTGCCCGTGCGCAGCACCGGGTCCACCGTGCCCAGGCCAATCGCTCGAATCTGCGAGGCGAAGGAGGGCACGACGAACGTCGGGTCCTGTCCGGCGCCCAGGTGGTTGAAGGGCCGCGCCATCATCACTTCCAGCCCGTAGCTGCGGTGGAACTGCACACCGGCCAGCTCCGCCGCGGACTTGGAGGCCGCGTAGGGGCTCAGCGGCACCGCCAGGGTGTCCTCGGTGGCGCGCGTGCCCTCGGGCACCGGGCCGTACACCTCGCCCGAGCCCACGAGGACGACGCGCGTCTTCGGCGCGTTCTCCCGCAGCGCCGTCAACAGATGCACCACCCCCATGGTGTTCACCGCGAACACGCGCGAGGGGTTGTGGTGGCTCTTGGCCACCGAGCTGAAGCCCGCGAGGTGGATGACGCCGTCCGGCTTCGCCTCGGCCACGGCGGCCTTCACCGCGGCCTCGTTGGCCACGTCGAAGTGGAGGGCGCTGCTGCTGACACCCTCTCCGCGGGGCCCGTGCGCTTCAACCACCTCGTCACCGGCGGCGCGCAGAAGCGCGCACAGATGCCTGCCGACGAACCCATCCGCTCCCGTGACGAGAACCCGCATCTACCGCTGCCCCGCCTTCACACGCTCCAGGTCCGCGTCCACCATCATCTCCACCAGCTGCTTGAAGCGCACCTTCGGCTCCCAGCCCAGCTTGGCCTTCGCCTTGGCCGGGTCGCCGATGAGCAGGTCCACCTCGGCCGGGCGCACGAAGGCCGGGTCGGTGAAGACGAACTTCTGGTAGTCCAGCCCCACGCGGCCGAAGGCGATCTCCACCAGCTCGCGCACCGTGTGCGTCTCGTTGGTGGCCACCACGTAGTCCTCGGCCTGGTCCTGCTGGAGCATCAGCCACATGGCCTCCACGTAGTCGCCCGCGAAGCCCCAGTCGCGCTTGGCGTCCAGGTTGCCCATGGGCAGCTTCTCCTGGAGGCCCAGCTTGATGCGCGCCACGTTGTACGTGACTTTGCGCGTGACGAACTCGAGGCCACGGCGCGGCGACTCGTGGTTGAAGAGGATGCCGCTCACCGCGAACAGGCCGAAGGACTCACGGTAGTTCACGGTGATGTGGTGGCCGTACGCCTTGGCCACGCCGTACGGGCTGCGCGGATAGAAGGGCGTGTCCTCGTTCTGGGGGACCTCCAGCACCTTGCCGAACATCTCGCTGGACGACGCCTGGTAGAAGCGCACCTGGGGCCGCGTGTGGCGGACGGCCTCCAGCATCTTCGTCACGCCCAGCGCGGTGAACTCACCGGTGAGCACCGGCTGGTTCCAGCTGGTGGGGACGAAGGACTGGGCCGCGAGGTTGTAGACCTCGTCCGGCTTGACGAGATTGAGCAACGCCGCAATCGAGAACTGGTCCAGCAAGTCTCCCTGGTGGAGCTGAATCTTGCCGTGCAGGTGCTGGATGCGCTCGAACTTCTCTTCCGACGAGCGGCGCACCATGCCGTGCACCTCGTAGCCCTTCGACAGAAGAAGCTCCGCGAGATAGCTGCCGTCCTGCCCCGTGATGCCAGTAATGAGTGCGCGCTTGGTCGCCATGGTCTTTTTCGCTGTTGGCTGGAGGACGCACTTTGTACCTGACGCGGTTGCCCGGAGCCAACCGTTCCCGATGGCTTCGTACTTGAAAGGCACACCCCTCGTGCGAAGTTACGCAGGACCCACCTTGCCTGGAGCGCCCTGGTCATGCGTCACCCTCTCTTCTTCGCCCTCGCGGCTGTCGTCGCGGGCTCCGTCGCCTCGGCCCAACCCACCCAGCCCTTGCAGGTGCCCGCGCTGCGGGAGACGACGCCCGGGCCTCCGGCCACCGGTGGCCTCATCCAGGATGTCGCCATCTGGGTAGGGACGCCCGACGGCGGGGGAGCGGACGCGGGCCTCGGGCTGCTGCTCACGGCCTATGACAATCAGTTCTCCGGCCTCTCCACTTTCGGGTTGGATGGTCAACAACTGGAGCAGGAGCAGGACGGCCCCACGGTGAGCGTCGCGGTGCGCGATGGCTTCCGGCTGGGACAGGCGACGCGCTCCCTGGCGGTGACGGCGAACACCGTCGTCGGCTTGTCGGCCTACGTCGTGGATGGTTTCCAGACGACGAATCGGGTGCAGCGGATTGGCGCGGGAGCGTTCGTGGCCAACAGCACGGTCTTCAACACCGTGGCGCTCTATCGCAGCCCCAGCACCGGCCGCTTCTTCGTGTTCGCGGGGACCGCGGACGGCTCCCTCCAGCAGTTCGAGCTGTCCGGCGAGGATGGCGGGCTGTCCTCCACCCTGGTGCGTCCGGCCATCGACGTGGGAGGCCCCATCACCGGCCTGGCCGCCGACGAGGAGCTGGGCTTCGTGTACGTCGTGCAGTCCGGTGTGGCCATCTGGCGCTACAACGCCGAGCCCAACGGTGGCACCACCCGCGTGTCGGTGGCCTCGCTGACGGGCACGGACCGCGACCTGTCCGGCACCGTCAACCGCCTGGCGCTGTACCGCGGGGCCAACGCGCAGGGTTACCTGCTGGCGGCGGACACGGGCTCGGGCACGTTCGCCGTGTTGGACCGTCGCACGTATGCCTTCCTGGGCTCGTTCCGCGTGGTGGCGGGAGACGCGGGCGTGGACGCGGTGGAGTCGCCGCGCGCGCTGGCGGTGTCGGCGCTGCCCGTGGGCCCTGAGTTCCCCGACGGCCTCTTCGTCGCGCAGGACTCCGACAATGGCGGCACGGACAACCTGAAGCTCTCGCGCTGGGACGCCGTGGCCGCGGCCTTCACTCCGCCGCTGCGCGTCGACACCCGACCCGTGACGGAGGACGGTGGCACGGACGCGGGAACCGACGGTGGCTCCGATGGAGGAGGGGGTGGCGGCGGTGGTGGTGGAAGCCCTTCGCCGGGGGGTGGTGGTCTCCCCACGGACTCCGGCACCTCGGGCTGCGGATGTGCCTCCGCCTCCGTGCCCGGTAGTGTGCTCCTCGGCCTGGTGGCCCTGGGGATGTCGGTGCGCCGACGCCGCGAGCGCTGAAGCGCGTTGCCATGGAGCGCGGGGCGCGATGAAGTGTGAGCGCTCATGCGTTCCCCGCGTCCCTTCCTCCTCGCGCTCCTGACTTGTGCCGCCGCTTGCGCTGGCACCCAGCCTTCCGCGCCTGTCGCCACGCCCCCTGCCTCACCGGTGCGAATCACGCTGGTGGGGCTCAACGACTTCCACGGGCAGGTGGAGCCGCACCGCACGCGGCTCGCGGATGGACGTGTGGTGGAGGAGGGCGGCGCCGCCATGCTCGCCGCGTATGTCGCGCGGCTTCGCGAGGACAACCCCGGAGGCGTGTTGCTGCTGGATGGCGGCGACCTCTTCCAGGGCACGCTGGCGTCCAACCTCACCGAGGGCGCCATCGTCGTCGACGTGTACAACCACCTGGGCTTCACGGCGGCGGCCATCGGCAACCACGAGTTCGACTACGGACCCGTGGGGCCCGCGCCCATGGCTTCGGGCTCCGGCGAGGACCCGCTCGGTGCCCTCAAGGCGCGCATGAAGCAGGCGCGCTTCCCGTTCCTGTCCGCCAACCTCCGCGACGCGGCGACAGGCAAGTCCCCCGCGTGGCTGGGCAACGACGGCACGCACATCGTCGTGGTGAAGGGCCTGCGCGTCGGGGTGCTGGGCCTCACCACCGAGTCCACCCCGAGCGTCACCAATCCGGCCAACGTCGGCTCGCTGCGCTTCGCGCCCCTGGCGTCCTCGGCGCTGGAGGCCTCACGCTCCCTGCGTGAGCGCGGCGCGGACGTGGTGGTGGCGGTGGCGCATGCGGGCGCCCAGTGCTCCGACTTACGCAACCCCCGGGACACGTCGAGCTGCGGCAAGGGCGACGCGGAGATTCTCGACATGCTGGCCGCGCTGCCCCAGGGCACGCTGGACGCGGTGGTGGCGGGGCACACGCACCAGACGATGGGCCACTTCTTCGACGGGGTGCCCATCATCGAGACGACGGGACAGGCCCGCTCGCTGGGCGTGGTGGAGCTCTTCGTCGACCCGGTGCGCCGCCGCGTGGACCCGTCGCTCACGCGCATCCAGGCCGCCATTCCGCTGTGCACCCAGGTGGACTCCGTCCACGGCGACTGTGACGGACGCCGGCTGCGAGAGCGCGCCGAGGTGAAGCTGTCTCCGTCGGTCTTCCTGGGCACCGCCATGCAGCCGGACGCGGAGGTGACGCGGCTGCTCGTGCCCACGCTGGCGAAGGTCGACGAGGTCCAGGGCCGCGCCTCGGGCGTGTCCTGTGCGTCGCCCCTGGCTCGCGGCTTCACGGAGGAGGGCGCGCTGGGCAACGTCATCGCGGACGCGCTGCGCGAGGCGGCCGGCGCGGACGCGGCGGTGATGAATCCCGGGGGCATCCGGGCCGACCTGCCAGGTGGGAAGCTGTCCTTCGGCCACGTCTACCAGGCGCTCCCTTTCGACAACACGGTGGCGGTGCTCACGCTCACCGGCGCGGAGCTGCGACACCTGCTGGAGCTGGCCCATGGCGTGGAGCGCGGCGCCGTGTTCGCCGTGTCCGGCCTGGAATTGACGCTGGCCCGCTGCCCCGGCCCCGGCCGGCTGCAGGGCGTCACGTTGGAGGGTGGCAAGCCGCTCGTGCCGGAGCATCGCTACCGCGTCGCGGTGCCGGACTTCCTCGCCCGGGGCGGTGACGGCGTGGACGGCGTGACGCGGCCCCTGCCTCCGGAGCGCGCCGAGCTGTCACCGTTCCGGGGAATGGACCTGCGCGAGGCGCTGATCGCCTACGGCCGCTCCCATGGGGGTGTCCTGCCCACGCCCGCCCTGGGACGCGTGCGCTACAGCGGTGTCGCACAGGTGTGTCCCACAGCGTCTCGCTGAGGGAGCCTGGGCTGAAAATTCGACCGCGAGCTGATCCGCCGGTGGTGAAGGGGGCCGCCAACCCTTGGAAAGATCAGCGGAAACGCTCCAGGGCCGATTTTTCGGCCTGGGATCAGTTTTCAACGGGAGGAAGAGTCCTTACTCTAGGGCTCGCGAGTGCCCGTGCCGAGGTGTCCCCATCATCAGGGACTGCGTGCGGAGGCCCTCGAGAGCGAGGGACTGACATGCTCTACAAAGTGACCCCGATGATGCCGCCGCCGCCGGACAAGGCGAAGCCGCGTGAGCCGGGGCAGGCTCAGCCACGCAAGCGGCGCAAGTCCGCCGTCTACGACGGGGAGGGCCACGAGGTGCTCATCTCGTTGATGTGCATCAAGTGTCGCACCCTGAAGCCGCTGGCCCAGTTCGGTCTGCGCAAGATGGCGGACGGCGCCATCCGCAACCAGCCCTGGTGCCGGACGTGCCGCTCGGGCGCGGGCACCAAGAAACCCAAGGCTGGCAAGGGCGAGACTCCCGCCGCGCCCGCCGAGGCCACGCCGGTGCTCCAGGTCGTCGAGCGCTCAGCCCCGAAGGCCACCGCCGAAGTCGCCGCGCCCGCCGCGCCCACGCGGGGCTGAAGCTCTTCAGGCCGCCGCAGTCACTCCTCCGGGTCGACCAGGGACTGGCCGACCCGAAGGGACGTTTTCGAGCCGGACGTCACGACAGTCGCAAGCCCGCCGGCAGCGTGTCGCCGAGCGCACGGGCTTCGTCCGCCGCCTCCAGCGCCACGACTTCCCGCACCATGCGCACCCACGTCTCCGACGCCTGGGCCGCGACCAGCGCCTGCGCGGCCCGCTCCCGCAGCGCCGGGTCCAAATCCCGGGTGCGGTCGCCCGTGAGCCGCGCGAGCTGCGCGGCGGCGAAGGGCGCGCCGTCAATCTTCCGCAGGTCCATCTCCAACAGCAGCGTGAGCCACGCCTCCGCGGTCTCCACGTCCACGACTTTGTGGCCGCTGCCGTAGAGCGGCACGCGCGCGCCCAGTCGTCCCAAGGCCCAGGCCCAGGGGCCGCCGGACTTCGCCTCCGCCTTCAGCCGCTCGGCGATCCACCGGCCCACCTCCGCCTTCTCGGAGGGCGGCAGGTGCTCCAGTGAGGCCGCGGTGCGCACCATCTCCTCCAACCCCTCGGGTTGGATACCCTTGAGCTTCCCAGGAGGAGGCGTGCCGGGAGGCACCTTCCTCGCGAGGTGCGGCTGCAGGTAGGCGTAGAGCTTCTGCTGCTGGGCCTCGGTGAGTCCGCCGGCGATGCGGCGCCACATCACCCAGAACTCCGTCCACACCGCCTTGTCGGAGTGGTGCTGCACCAGCGCGTCGAAGAGGCTGAAGGTCTGCTCCGCGCGCCAGCCGTCCAGCGGGTAGCCGAAGCCCGGGCGCAGGGTGAAGCCCGCGAGGCTGTAGAAGACGCGCTCGTGGTCCTCGCTGCGGCGGCGCTTGCTGGCGCCCGCGTACAGCGTGCTCCACATCTCTCGCAACACCGGCACGCGCCACGTGTCGCGAGGCCCCAGCGCCTTCTCCAGCGTCCGGGAGAGCTGCTTCACGTCCTTGGGGCCCAGGGGCAGCGGCTTGTTGCCGTAGACGCGCTCGATGTTGTCCTTCGCCTCGGCGAAGCGCGCGGGCATGGACTCGGTGACGGTCAGCTCGTGGGAGCCGCCCGTGCCGCGCAGCTCGAACTCCAGGCGCCACCGCTCGTCCGCGACGTCGGAGACGCAGTAAAGCTCCAGCGTGCCAATCTCCGTCAGCGCCGCCTGGAGGTGCACCGGCACTTCCGCCACCTTCCCCGACGCGCCCTTGAGCAGCGTGTGGATGGGCGGCAGGGGCTTCAAGTCCTCGGCCAGGGGCACCAAATCTCCCGGCTTGTCGATGCGGTCGCTCGTCGTCGAGTAGAGCTGGAACTGCACGGGCCGGCCGAGCGTGAGGGTGAAGGGGCGCTCACCCAGGTCGACCTTCTGGCCCTCCTCGAAGCCTCGGGGGATGAGGCAGAGGGCGGGCTGCTCCGCGCTGTCCGCCGCGCGCTGCAGGCCCACGTAGTACGCGCGCGCCGCGCCACCGCCGATGCGCAGGCCATGCCCGCGCCGCACCAGTCCGTAGTACGCCGCGCCCCGCGCCACGGCCAGCTCCAGCGACACGTGGCGCAAGAGGGAGATTCGGGGCGCGTCCGGCCACCACGCGGACACGGCCTCCACCAGCCGCTCCGAAATCCAGGGCGAGTTGAACACGCCGCCGTTGAGGAGGATGGCGTCGGGGCGGGGCAGGGCGCCCTCGGAAGGAGGGGCCTCGCCCAGGGCCGCGAAGCCCGCCGCCGCGTGCTGCGCGAGGAAGGCGGCCAGGTGACGCGTCACCGCCGCGTCCTGCACGTACGGCAGGCCCAGCTCCTGGAGCGCCATGCGCGCGGCGCGACGGGGCCGCTCGGTGGGCGGGGTGCGCGGGAAGAAGCCGTCCAGCACCAGCGCGTGGGCCTCCTCGCGCGTCAGCTCGGAAGACAAGGTGCCGCCCAGCAGTCGGCTGCCCTCGCCCGCGAGCGACACGCCGTACTTCTCCGGAGGCTCCTTGCCCAGCAGCGCTTCCTTCGCGGTCCGCGCGGCCTGAATCGCCTGCGTCCACTGCGTCGCGGACAGGCGGCGTCCGTCCGCCAGGAGCTTCTCCTCGACACGCCGGGCCAGCGCGGCGTCCATGTTGTCGCCACCCAGCATCAGGTGGTCGCCCACGGCGAGGCGCCGCAGCATGGGGCCTTCGGGCGACACCCCTGCGTGCACCAGCGTGAAGTCGGTGGTGCCGCCGCCCACGTCGACGACGAGCACCAGCCGGACGTGGGAGAGCGTCTCTTCCAGGTCCGCGCGGTGGCGCGCGGTGTAGTCGTAGAAGGCGGCCTGGGGCTCCTCGAGCAGGGTGAACTTCTCGAGCCCCGCCTTGCGCGCGGCGCTCACCGTGAGGGCGCGCGCGGCCTCGTCGAAGGAGGCGGGGACGGTGATGACCACCTCCTGCTTCGCCAGGGGCGCCTCCGGATGCGTGTAGTCCCACGCTCTCGCCAGGTGCGTCAGCAGCAGGGCGCTGGCGTCGACGGGGGACAGCTTCTGGACGTCGGCCGGAGCGCCCCAGGGGAGGATGGGCGCGGAGCGGTCCACGCCCGGGTGACACAGCCAGCTCTTGGCGCTGGCCACCAGTCGCCCCGGCACGCGGGCGCCCTGCCAGCGCGCCAGCTCTCCCACCACCCACGGACCCCCGTCGTCACCCCAGGGCAGCTGGAGGGACTCGGTGCTCAGCTCGTGTCCCGGCACGTACACGGTGGAGGGGAGCAGCGCGCGCGGCGCCACCTCCCCCTGACGGACGAGCTGGGGAACGGGGAAGTCCTCCACGGGCGCGCTCGCGCCCCGGGCGGGGTCCACGGACGCCACCGCGCAGTGGGTGGTGCCCAGGTCGATGCCGACGATTCGCATACACCTCCGTTTGCCGGCCGGCGTTCTACTCCTTCATGCGGACGTTGAGCTCCAGCTTCCACCGTCCGGCGCCACCTTTCTCCAGGCACCGCAGCTCCAGCGTCCCCACCTCCGTCACCGCGGCCTGCAGGTTGACGGGCGTCAAGTCGCCGAAGGCCGCGGCCTGTCCGGGCATGGTGGTCTCGATGGGGGCCAGTTCCTCCATCTCCCCCCTGGCCAGCTCGTCCGCCACGTCATCCACCATGACGCCGACCTTGTCGTCGCGCCGCACGGAGGAGGAGAAGAAGCGGAAGCTGGTGGGCTCGCCGGTGACGAGGCCGAACTCCTGCGGCGGCACGTCCGCCTGCGTCCCTTCCTCCATGCCGAAGGGCGCCACGCACAGCGCCTTCACGGGAGGCTCGAAGCCGGGCACCGCGGGCATCGCCGACTCCACGCCCACGTAGTACGCGCGCGCCGTGCCGCCGCGGATGCGCAGGCCGTTGCCCTGGCGCACCCAGCCGTAATACGCCGCGCCGCGCGCCACCGCGAGGTCCAGGTCCGCGCCCTCCAGTTCCTTCGCCGGCTGGCCCCCGTCCGCCTTCAGCCACAGGTTGAGCACCTCCATGACGCGCGCCTTGAGCGGGCCCGCCTTGAAGACGCCGCCGTTGAAGAGCACCGCCGTCGGGTGGAGGAAGGACTTGCCCTCCACGTCCACCGGCGCGTCGTGGCTGGCCGCCAGCGCCTGGGCCTGTCGCGTGAGGAAGGCCGCCAGGTGACGGGAGACGCCCGGGTCCTGCGCGTAGGGCAGCGCCATCTGCGCCAGGCCCATGCGCCGTGCGGTGCGGGGCAGCTCCGCCAGGGGCGTCACGGGGAAGAAGCCGTCGGTGAGGACCCGGTCCAGCTCCTCGCGCGTCAGCTCCGTGCGCAGCGTGCCGCCGATGAGGGACGAGCCCCGGCCGGGGATGGAGATGGGGACCGTGTCCAGCGAGGTGTCGCCGTACAGCGTCTCCTTCGCCTGCCGGCAGCCGTAGGTGAGGGCGTTGAACTGCCACGGGTCCAGCTTCTTGCCGTCGGCGGCCAGGCGCTGGTTGAGCGTGTGCGCCAGCGCCAGGTCCATGTTGTCGCCGCCCAGCAGGATGTGGTCACCCACCGCCACGCGCAGCAACTCCACCTCGCCGCCGCTGTCGCGCACGGTGATGACGGAGAAGTCGGACGTGCCGCCGCCCACGTCGACGACGAGGATGACCTCGCCGGGCTTCACCTGCTGCCGGAAGTTCTCCCCCATCGCCTCCAGCCACGCGTACAGCGCGGCCTGCGGCTCCTCGAGCAGGGTGAGGTGTTCGATTCCCGCCGCCTTCGCGGCCTCGAGTGTCAGCTCGCGCGCCGCCGCATCGAAGGACGCGGGGACGGTGACGATGACGTCCTGGGTGGCCAGCGCGTTGCCGGACTCGTCATCCCCCTGCGCGAAGGTGGAGTCCCACGCCTCCTTGAGGTGGCGCAGGAAGCGCGCCGACGCGTCCAGCGGGGACACGCGCTGCACGTCCGGAGGAGCCTGCCACGGCAACAGCGCCGAGCGCCGGTCCACGCCGGGGTGGGACAGCCAGCTCTTGGGCGAGGACACCAGCCGGGTGGGGACCTTGGCCCCGTGGGAGCGGGCGAACTCACCGATGATGGAAGAGGCGTCCTTGTTCCACGGCAGCGCCAGGCTGCCCTGGGGAAACTCCTGGGCGGAAGGCAGATAGAGGAAGGAGGGCAGCAGCGGGCGCGCTTCCAGCGTGCCGGGCGCCGTCAGCTGGGGAATCGGCAACATCGACTGCGCGCGTCCCCGGGCCTTGCTGTCCTCGAGGTTGAAGTACGACACCGCGGAGTGCGTGGTGCCAAGGTCGATGCCGATGGAATAGCGGGCCATATCGGGCTTGAACTCCTTGAAGGCTCCCTTTTGTCCGGTCTGCGTGTCCGCCGAGCGACGCTCAGGCGAGCTCGACTTCCGCTGGAGCGAGCACTCGCGGGTCCATGGCGGGGCTCACGACCGGAAACTTCACTTCCGACGTCACCCACCCGTGGTGGCGCAGCGTGCCGGTGTGGGGAGGCTGTCCCGTCACGTTGCCAATGAGGCGGATGCGCTGGGCATCGAAGGACACGGGCACCGTGACCTGCTCCCCCTCCGACTGGGGGAGCACCGGCTTGAGGGTGAAGTACTGGCCCACCACCTTGCGGCACCCCTCATGGACGGTGCGGCAGGCGGCGCCCACCTCCGCGTCCGAGAAGGCGGCCACGTTCTCCTGGAGGAAGTCCACCAGCCGACCTTCCCTTTGGAGCATGGCCAGCAGGGACAGGGCGCTGGCGTGCTCCCGCTCGGGCGGCAGGGCAGGGGGGGGCGGGGGGGCCTTCTCCACCGTGGGAGCGGGCGCCGGGGTGCCGGAGGGGAGGAGGTTCAGCTGCCCGGCGTCGTAGGCCCGGCTGGCGGGCAGCACGGCTCGAGCGAAGTCACCGGACACGAGGCAGCGCCAGAAGCAGAGCCAGGCGAGCCAGAAGCGCGCGAAGAACGACAGCGAGGCAGACGGGTCAGTCATCGACTCCGGATAACAAAGCCCGCCTGCTTTGCAATTCGGCAGTTGCCCGAAATGCCCCCAAATGCAAAGGGCCTCACGGTTTCCCGTGAGGCCCTTCGTTTTCAACATGGTGGAGGTGGACGGGATCGAACCGACGACCTTCGCATTGCGAACGCGACGCTCTCCCAACTGAGCTACACCCCCATTACGGGCCCTGCGCGCTGCGCCCCGGCGTTTGGGCCGCCGAGGTGAACGGGCTAGTACCGGACCCCATTCTTGCTGTCAAGCGCAAGCCTTCGTGACTCATCCGTGCGATTGACGTGCCGCGCAGCGGATGCCATAAAAACCCTTCTTCTCAGGCGTACCCTTCCCGCCCGGTGTCCCTCCCCCCGGTAATGTCTACCTCCCCTTCAAAGACGTTGAGCCCGGCCGAGCTCGCGAAGCTCGAACACGCGTTCGCTTCAGATCCTTCGTCCGCCGCCTATAAGCCCTTGGCTGAAGCGTACCTGAGCATGGGTCGCTTCATGGAGGCGATGGTCGTCTGCAAGAAGGGCGTGAAGGCGCATCCAAACGCCGCGGACCCGCGCATCCTTCTGGCCCGTGTCTATGCCGACCAGGGCAAGGACAAGAAGGCCCTGGAAGAGGCGCTCGGCGCGCTCCAGGTCCAGCCCGAGGACAAGGCCGCGCTTCGGCTGGCGGGTGCCCTCCAGCTCAAGACGGGCGAAGCCGAGCCCGGCAAGGCGAACCTCCTCAAGGCGTACAGCGTGGACCCGGGAGACCCGGACACCGTCACGCTGCTGCAGCAGCACAAGATCGACCCGCCGCGACCCGCCGCGCCCGCGCCCGTCGCGGCGCCTCCGGTGCTGTCTCCGTCCGCCACGCAGCAGTCCGCGTCGGCCCTGGCGAGTGTCGCGGCCACGGAGGCCCAGACCCCCGCGGCGCCCACGCCGAAGCCCGCGTCGACTCCGCGCGCGCCCTCGGGCCCGTCCGCCCAGGCTCGCACGGAGGCGCCCCGTGCGCCCGCGCCCCAGCCCCGCCGCCCTCAACAGGTGGTGGTGGAAGAGGTGGAGGACGACGAGGACGACGAGTCTCCTCGTGGACGTCAGGCGAACCGGCAGGGTGGTGGCCGAGGCAAGTGGGTGACGGTGGCGCTGGTGGCGGCGCTGGCGCTCTTCATCCCCGGCTACATGATGTACACCCGGCACACGCGCAACGTCGCCCGTGAGCTGAAGAAGAACCTGGAGGTCGCCGCCGAGTTGCTCAAGCGCGACTCCTTCGACAGCTACAAGAAGGCGTGCGAGGCGGCCGACAAGGCGCTGGAGGTGAACTCCGACTCCGGCCTGGCCCATGGTTACCTGGCGTACGCCTACGCCATCCGCTGGGGTGAGCACGGCGGTGGTGACGACGCGCGCCGTCGCGCCGAGGAGCACCTGGCCGCGGGCATGAAGGCGGGCGACGTCAGCTCGCACCTCATCGCGGCCGAGGCGCTCGTCCAGACGTATGGCGGCAAGGGCAAGGACGCGCTGGGCAAGCTCGAGGAGAAGGTGCGGGCGCTGGACTCCCAGGGCCGCTCCAGCTCGCTGCTCTATCTGACGCTGGGCCTCATCCAGATGAACGCGGGCGACCTGGACCGCGCGCGGGACACCCTGGAGCGCGCGCAGACGCTGGCGCCTGACGACCCGCGCGTCTACTCCGGCCTGGGCGCCGCCTACCGCCGGCTGGGCCAGGACAACACCGCCTGGAAGAACTACGACCTGGCGCTGCGCTACGAGAAGGACCACCCGGAGTCGCTCCTGGGCCGCTCCCTGCTGATGCTGGAGCAGGACGAGCCCAACTTCGGCCTGGTGCACACCATGCTCAAGAAGCTCCTCGAGTCGGAGCCGCCGCCGTCGCCCCGTCAGCTGGCCGCCGCGCACCTGGCGCGCTCGCTCCTGGTCAGCCGCGTGTCCGCCGAGCTGCAGGAGCTGAAGCCGGACGTGCAGCAGAAGCTGGTTGAGGCCACCGGGGTGCCGCTGGAGAAGGACAAGGCGCGCGCGGAGATGCTCAAGAGCGAGGAGACGGGCTTCTCGCTCGACAAGCAGAACCCGGAGCTGCACCTCATCAAGGGCCGCAGGCTCCTGGCCGAGGGCAACTTCGAGCAGGCCGCCGAGGAGATTCGCAAGGCCATCCGCGTGGACTCCTCGCGCGCCCAGTTCCACGTCGAGCTGGCCAAGGCCCTCATGGGCAAGCAGGGCGGCGAGAAGGAAGCCGCCGAGGCGCTCCAGACGGCCCTCAAGACGATGGGCGACAGCCCCAAGCTGGTGGTCATGCTGGGCAACGCCCTGCGCCGCCAGGGCAAGCTGGATGACGCCCTGACGCAGTACCAGCGCGCCGTGAAGGACCCGAAGGCGAAGAACCCGGAGGCCCGGCTGGCCATGGGCACCATCTACCGGGAGCGCTCCGATTGGACCAAGGCGCAGGAGCAGCTGGAGAAGGCGAGCCAGGAGTTCGTCGGTCAGCCCGAGCGCTCCGCCGTGGCGCTCACCGAGCTGGCGCGCGTCTTCCAGGGCAAGGGCGACGCGGCGAAGGCGGACGAGACGTACCAGCGCGCCCTCAACGCCGACGAGGCCTTCACCCCGGCGTACTACTACTACGCCACGCTGCTCTCGAAGGACGCCAAGCAGGGTCCGAAGGCGAAGATGCTGGCGCAGGAGTACCTCAAGCGCGAGCCAAGCGGAGAGCACGCCAACGCCGCTCGCTCCCTCTCCGGAGGGTGAGCGCGGTCCGACTCCGTCGCCGGGGTCGGACAAGCAGGGCTGATGCGCGCGGGCAGCACGGCGCGCATCGTGCCCGCGGGCCTGGGTTGAAGGGACTCGTGCCCGAGGCTATGCCCCAGGTGTTTGCCTTCCCACGACTGTCAGGACACGAAGACGCGAGCCCGCTCCCGCGAAGGATGCCGGGCGGCCGGCCGTTCGCCGGCGCGGCGTCGCGGTGACGTGTCCTTGCCCACCCCCCGGTGGTGCCTGTATGGGAGGGCCGTCAACGCGTCGGCAGTGCCCCTGTCACGCCCTCCCCTGGAGTCCGCTTGAGCGCGCGTGCCGAGTCCATGTCCACGACCGCGTCCGACCTGATCTCCCTGATGAAGCCGAGGCTGTCGAGCCTCGTCCTCATCACCACGGCGGGCGGCATGTGGCTGGCGCCCGGCCACCTGGCCACGGGCGGCGCCCTGGTGACGCTGCTGGCCACGGCCGGCACGGTGGGCGCGGCCAACGCGCTCAACTGCTACTGGGAGCGCCACAGCGACCGCTTCATGGCGCGGACGCAGAACCGGCCGCTGCCCTCCGGGCGGATGGAGCCGGCGGTGGCGCTGTGGTTCGGCATCTCCCTGGCGGCAGTGTCCCTGCCGGCGCTCGCGCTGGGGGCCAACATGCTGACGGCGGCCCTGGGCCTGCTGGCGCTGCTCAGCTACGTGCTGGCGTACACGCCGCTCAAGGCGCGCACCTCGGCGGCCATGCTGGTGGGCGCGGTGCCCGGCGCGCTGCCTCCGCTGATGGGCTGGACGGCGGTGACGGACCGGCTGGACGCGGGCGGCTTCTCGCTCTTCGCCATCCTCTTCCTGTGGCAGATGCCGCACTTCATCGCCATCGCCCTGTTCCGCAAGGAGGAGTACGCGGCGGCGGGCCTCAAGTCGGTGCCCCTGGAGCGCGGGGATGAGTCCAGCCGCGCGCAGATTGTCCTCTACCTGGTGGCGCTGGTGCCGATGACGCTGCTCCCCTTCCAGCTCCACATCGCCGGCTCCTGGTACCTGGCGGCGGCGGTGGCGCTGGGCCTGAGCTTCCTGGCCCTGGGAGCGTGGGGGTTCTTCCGGCGACTCGGGAAGCCCTGGGCGCGGCAGGCGTTCTTCTTCTCGTTGATCTACCTTACCGGACTGTTCGCGGCGCTGAGCCTGGACCGCGTTCCCCGCGGCTAACCCCCTTCAGGGAAGTTGATTAAGGGCGGGAGGGTTACGCCATGGAGGAGGTAGGCCATGGCGTGGCAGCCCAAGCACTGGACGTCGCAGCAGTTGGAGGAGCGGCGGCGTGCAGCCG